>Ga0307514_10000598_pt1 | contig 67486 bp, 64 predicted proteins | sample 16_EM_MG_FD_203088 | JGI IMG/M metagenome (GOLD analysis project Ga0307514, IMG submission 203088) | Populus trichocarpa ectomycorrhiza microbial communities from riparian zone in the Pacific Northwest, United States - 16_EM | ecosystem: Host-associated > Plants > Roots > Unclassified | place...
GATAAGGAATAGCCATTGACAGTAGAGATCATTCGATCAATACCGACTTAAAGATAATTCACATGTTAATTGCGCTCGGCTCGATCGCTGTCGTTGGTCTATTAATGTGAAAGTAGGGTAATAGAGATATTACCAATAGGTGAACAAATCTGGAAGGTTGATCCAATTAGGAATTCCGAGTGATATTTCATGAGTTCGGATTGAGTATCCATATTTGGATTATCGAGTGATCCTGTATGATCCCGGAAGTCTTTCTGTAACACCAAAGGCGTAATAATCACTAAGACTGCGGGCAGTAACGACAGATATCAGTCCATCTTGAACCGGCAGCCATATATAGTTCCATAGGCCCACAAGCATATCTCTATGAATGGACTATAGATGACAATAAACTGCGCGTTGTGCAGGGGTCCACCGGAAGCTTGCTATGAGCTGTGTGTGTACGCGTGTGCACATAGCACAGCCTACTGTCAATTTGCACTTTTGCCGAAGATTTCCAACCAGCCAACAGCTTATCCATTTGGAACACGTCCTGCCAGGCAATTCAGGTTGTGTCCAGCCTGAAGCCTGCTATTCTGTACAGATTGCATCTGGACAGACCATCCAGCACATGAGGGTTCTCAACTATCTGTCCTATCTATTTAGAGCCATGTCTGATTGTGAACTAGAGTTTTCCAAACTGAGAATCCACAACCACTTTAACCATAGGACCTTGAGTTTTGAGACCAACAACCTTCCAGGGTCTTCCAGTCCTTATTGGACAAATGTTTGTGAAGTTGTTATGGGTATGTGGTAGAAGTTTCAGGGGAAGATTCCATCAACCACACTATCCGGCGTTGCTACTCTGGGGGCGGCAGAGCCGCCACCAGTGCTAGTATGCTTATATGAATATATAATAGCACCAACCGAACACTGTAGGTTTCGAACCTGCAGTTTGGTGTTTTCTGCACCGTGTTCGGCTATCTAAGCCAAGGGATTGCTTATTGCTAAGTCGATGGTTCTGGCTAGCATAGCCATTCAGTGATCAGACCGGCCCAGCCGTAACTTCGGAGGTCTGTCTTGGTGTACTTGGTGCAGGCCCGGCCGTTTAGGAATATATTTCAGTTTCAGTCTTTGATTGTGGCACGACTACTCCAGTTAGACGGTTTCACGACCAGAATGGGCAATGTAATTATGAAAGAAGAGTCAAAAGTGACGCCCCGCCCGCAGGTTTTTCTGCCTGGGAGCTGCAGGTTTCGAACCTGCAATCCGGTGTTTTATGCACCATGCTGAGCTTTCAAAGCTAAGAGATTGCTTCTTGTTGGTGTCGTTTCATTTATCGATTCTAACCACCATTACCATTCCAGTTAGCCAAAATCAACCGTGCGCATGTAAAAAGAGCAAAAGGTGACAACCACCGGTTTGGAGCCCAAGAATTTTACAGACCTTGAACCCGCAATCTGGCGTTTCTTGCACCATACCAGCTCCCTAAGGTAATAGTGAGTCAAGTAGTTTCAGCCAATGTTCTTGTTTGTAGACTTTACGCTTCGGTTGGACGGTCATGATTACCACCCACCAGAGTCGACTACTGGTGGAAACACATGTAAAAAGAAGAGAAAAATAGCGATAATTTACCAGGTTTCTGGCTTGGAAAGATTGATTTCTATAGCATTATTGAACAGTGCATGTTTCGAACCTAGATCATTGCGTTTCTAGCACCATGCTCAGCTTTCAAAAGCTAAGAGATTTCTTTGCTAATTCGCTGGTTTTAACCAGCAAGTCCAACCCAGTCACACTCCCGGAGGCGACACATCTGGGATCTGAGACTATTCCAGTTGATCGATCTTCACATATAAAAAGAGCAAAAGTGATGACTGCAGGTTTTCTTGATGTCTTTAGCATTAATCGAACGCTTCTATCTCTAGCAGCACTATGCTCAGTCGTTCTTTGGGAATTTGATGAATTAGGGGTGTGAGCTGTGGGAGAATAACCCGATCCATCCGGGAGGTGGGGTGTCATTGCTCGTTATGATTGTTGCGTACATTGTAGCTACTATAACCGTTCCAGCCGGGCAGCCACCAAAGCCAAACCAGACCACCGACAGAAGGAAGCATGAAGAATAAAAGTGATAATCTTCCAAGTTTCCAGCCTGGAGGCTTGGTGTTTGTAGCACTAATCGAGCAATGCAGGTTTCGAACTTACACCATAGTGTTTCTTGCACATGCTCAGCTTTCAAAGCTAAGTGATCTCATCTTGGTAAGTGGATTATTTCAACCAGCACGAGCATTCCCGCTGTAGTCTCGGACCAAGGTCCCGGGAATACCCTAATTAGGCCGTCGGCACGGTTGGAGTCGATTGCACATGTAAAAAGATGAGGAAAAATGATAGTCACAGGTTTCCAACCTGTAAAGCATGCCAATGGTACTTACAGCACCCTTGAATACTGCAGGCTTCGAACCTGCATCATAGTGTTTCTTGCACCGTGTTAACTATCAAGCTAAGAGATGTCTTCTTGCTAGTTCGCTGGCCTCAGCCATAACCATACAAGATTTACAGCCAGCCACCGTTGTGGGGGGAAGTAGTTGGTCAACGAATCGGAATGTGTGTGGTTATTAACTAGGGCATGCAGTAGAGAGTGAAGCTGCTTGAACCCACTGCCAATCATGCGGAGTATCTAAGACAGTCGCATAAAAATTACAAACCTCATTTTACGAACCAGAATGAAATAGTAGTCTAGTAAAAATAGACCGAGACACCGAGGCAAAATGAGGCATGACGTGAAACTTGGACAACGTACTGTACCAAACGCAAATGTTCGTATGTCATGCCTCACGGGGAGCAATCTAATAAGTAGAACACTCATTTAGTTACGTATTAGTATCACAACTGTTCTATCCGTGGTTGCGGTGCTAAATAGTCGTCACAGAGGAATCAATAGTGTAACCTTGTAAAACTAGGAGTGAGGATTGCATTATCGAGGTGAGGATAGTATGATCGACGGCTTCAGATACCTTTTCATATGGGACGGTAAGTATGTACTTATGTATTTGAATCTTTCACCGGCACGGAGCCTCTCCTCCATCTTCAATTCCCTAAAGTCAGTGTTCACCATAGTACCATGACTACAGGAGTCAATGCCAACCCATGCTCATCTCAATTAATCCTATTCATTACAACCAAAATTTCCGGATCACACAGCCTCCTTTTGGCATTACAAAGATATCACAAACCCGGATCTAAAACAAAAAGCATCATGGCCGGCATTCCATCCAAGCAATTGATTATGCTCGGTGCAGTAGATAGATATCAGGTATATACGTTGTGAGATCAAAGTAAATAATGCAATGTCTTCCCGCTGAGACAGTGGCCCATGCTATCTCCTCCGCTGGCAGCAAGTGCCGAATAAGCCTTTAGTAGGACTAAAAGGTACAGCTCTTTGGCGATTTGGCGATTACTCTGCAATGAATGACTAGAAAAGCTATTACATCGATGCACGAGTTATGTAGCTCGTTTTAAGTCTAATGTAGGCGTAGTTGGGTTGGCGCTAATTATTATTGGATAGGATAAAAAATATAAAGAGAGGCCGAATTAGACGGGTATGACTAGAAAATAGAGGGGGCGAAGAGGAGTGAAGGGAGGAGGTGGTGAAAACGAGGGGGAGGGCCGAGAGATGGAACAATACTGTCGTGAGTGAGCATTGAACTACTCTATAAAGTACGTGTGCTTCAGTTATCACAGTCCAGATGACAAAATGGCCGAACTATCATGTCTATGGAATCTGGATATGAACTACCTAGGTATCTAGCTATGAACTGGAATGGCTGATGACCGGTGATAAATCGCGCTTCCTAGCGGCAAAAAGTCTTGGAAAGCTGTAACCGAAAACCTCTATTGGTACTAGCTACCAATAAGCGAAATAAGCGCAGAAACATCATGAAACTGGCGCACCAGAACCCACCGTGATTCCGCCCTCTTGCCCGGAGTGTAGTTCCGGTGGCTAGAGGGTCTCTTGCAGAGGCATGCCCGAAGTTGTAGTTGAAGTGTCACTGGTCTGTCACGTGAATTATTGACTAGTTCGAGTGTGCACACATCTCCTGAAAGTGTTCATATTCCAGCAAATATCCCATATAGATATTATGATATTTTTTGTGGGAAACGTAGGTATCTAGCCGACAGGGCGTAGGTTATCCTGGCTCCAGACCTGGCCTAGAGATTAATGCAGAATAGGTCTGACTCTTTCAGCTCATCACATCTCTCATTTCTTCCACGTCATCTAAACCCCCACTTAGTGCAGCACTACACTAAGTAAGCGGCCTATTGGCATGTTTCGTTTCAAAATGTGGATGATCGCGTCATTCTTGTTATCGAAGGGGCCCGGGCGGTGCACTACTCTAGAACGCACAATTGCATAGCAATGCCATGCAACATGAAACTTTAGGGCAATTCGAGATCAACGGGTGTTTCTGTTTGTGCGAAACAAAGCGCCCGAGTTTGCAATACACCGTTGTGGATGAGACGGTCCTGAAGCAACGGGTGGACTTGGTCAAGCCACTGGGACCGGCAACGCTTCACGCGCAATTACCATCATCCATGTTCCGAAGAGACCAGGTAGACCACTGACCGGTCTGAAAATTGACAGAATAAGTGAGTCGATTCAGCCATGGTAAATATCTGACTTATTATCATTTAGCCGGCCCAGGGAGGTCAGCCTTCGGCAAAGCTTAACCGACTCAGGCTATGTCTGCAGCTACCTTAGCAGATGCAGGCCCCGGCGGCATCTGCTGCTTCGGGGCGCCGCTATTTCGGTAACCATGGAAGTGGCGGTGATTCTACTCCTGGAGCGCATATATAGTCCCCCGCTGCTGGTTTTCTGCCCGAACGACTTACCGCACCCCCATGCAATCTATGCGGAATTTATGTGCGTCTAGTCCTGCGCCTTTGCGCCAGCCCCAAAATCAGTTCCTTTATACTGCTTGCGATGCGGACGAGAAGACGTACACGTTTCGGGTTGTTTCAGGCGGCGACTAATGCGGTGCTGCGGCCATTCAAACCATGGATGCCCACCCTACCAAGAATTTCACTAAATACTCAAACCGGATGGAGGCAATCCTTAAAGAGTCATTTGTCCCTCCATACCTGTACCCACTCGAGCGACCCGCATAGTCTCAAGACGATGGAGATTATTACTATGAGATCCGAAACCTTCTGTTACATCGGCTATGTATTACTCACCAACTCACGATTCTATTCCAACATCCAAAGAGAGGGTTTACGCCAGGCGGTGGGGGCAGAAAACAGTGCTTGATACGTTCACCGCCGCAGATGGCTGGTTACTTCATTGCATTTTACCCAAAAGCTCGCAGCTGTTGGTTAGAGATCAAGAAATAGAGCCCCGCTGCGGGACGGGTCGTCCACAGAGGGCCCAATGCACGATTAATTTTGGCTTGTTAGTTGGCTCGAAACGCCTGTAGAGTGTTTTTGTTTTTGTTTTTCTCTGGGATCTAGGCCGCATTTTTCCTATTTAGGGTGAGGGGCTTAGCCCACTGGTCCAATTGGGCTTCATTTTCTTTTTCCCACTCACAGAATGGGGCCAGTTGGTGGTCAGAGGTTATGGAGGGTTGAAAAGGTCCCCCCTGTTGATTTCCTATGTTTTCCCCCAAGCATACAATAACAGAGGTGCTGTCGGTCGTGCTCGGCTTAATGAGCATCTCATTGGGTAGCGGAATCCATAGATTCGACAATGATCGATGGGCGGCGTTTACTTATTGATGGTGCTTGATAAAGAAAGGGGCCGAATCCAGTATTGGTCGGTATTTTTGTCTCTTGTGCACTTATGAGAAGCTCTCATCAATTATACATACAGGTAATATCCAATATAATACACTTTCAAACCCATCCAACGGTAAGTGGTGGGTTATTCTATCTCTCCAACTGTGGCATCGCCATGCAACTAGAGCCTGCTCTCAACCAAGAAGTGAAATCCTTACAAAATCCGTAGCACAGTGAACTCCAAAATATCCAAGGCAAACCAACCCCGTGAACCATCCAGAATGTAAAAACAAAAACAGAACCAATCTGTACATGTACAGAAATTTTAAACATTAACAACTGCTCTTCCTTATAATCGGACTTCCACGCGGAGGTATTGGGAACCCAGTGCTGACGAAAGATGTTCTAGGACTCTCTGGTATTTCAATGCTGAGTATTGTTGACAGTGGGCTTCTTGCAGTCCGAAAACTCGCAGCCTCGGATGACCCAGGGCAGCTGTTCCTCCAATGCCAACGCCCAAGAACAGGACTCTCAGGATAATCTTCTCCTCCCCTGCTGGGAACAATGATAAAAGTATGATTGGGCATTCCGGCCAACTCTACTTTCTCAATACTCTCTGAAAAGGTCCCAGGTGTGGGAGGCCATTCTTCAGTCTTCTGAGTGCCCGATGAAGAGGTCTCGTCATCTCTATCTGCCGCGGTAGATCCATAGGGCTCTGGAGACACCCACTCTCTGGTACTTGTATCCGCAGGTCCTGCAGTCGTGTTCCGGACACCGTTTGGCTTCCATCTCCAGCGGAAGAGGTAGAATAATGCAACCAAAAGAAATGAAAAGAGAGCAACTGCGCCGACGACGATGAGCGCTAATATGCCCGGCTTGAACTTTAGTGAGGAGGATGTTGTGGTTCCGGAACTGGTTGTCGGAAGTGCAGTCGAGTACGTGATTGTAGGAGTTTGAACGGGTGCATTGTCGAGGACAAGAACGGTGGGTGCGACATAAACGATCTATTGAAGATATGATTAGTTGATGGTGATGAGCAGACGGATGGCACATATGTATTACCGTAGTTGATGTCCGTTCTGCAGATATGCATCCGACATGCGCAGCAGCCGCTAAAAGTACCAGAAACCATACGGGATATGTCTCAGTAATTCTCATCGTCATCTTGCGTTGACTTCGTCGTGGTTTCACGTTGGCGCATTTCTCGTCAGAAGTATATACCAGTTGAACTCTCACCCTGACCCCCGTCAATATCGGCTTGACTGCCTACCGATGGGATGGGGTAGACTATAGCTTTTACATTTTCTTACTTTTTATAGAAAGTTAAGGGGATAGTGGGAGGATGTGCCGTGTATCCACTCCAGGGGTTACTGACCGCGGTCGTTTCGCCGGTAGACTGACTACGTACCAAAGATTCGGGAGTCTAAGACGAACCGCAATTGTGATTGAGACGAGTGCTGGAAGATGACCTATCGAAAGTGCCAATACGCAACTGACCTGTTGGTACGGACGGGCGAGATCACCGCGGCGTAATATCAGACGAATTTGTTGATTCGGGCTTGTTGGCAAGGGTACCGATAGCGCCTTCTCGATGATTGGATGAATGAAATACTTGATACAGGGGAAAATATCGCGATGCATACGCACTTTCGAAGTACCTCTCTGCTGCGGGAGCTACCAAAAAGATACATGGTCGGCGGTTCCTGCATAAATGCACTTTCCCCCTGTATCGAGTACAGTGAGTTACGGTGAAGCGCTTGACGTTATGGGACTCAGTTCAATGTTGGCATGCCTTTCAGTGTTTATCGAGTCCCTACGTGCTCTTTGCCCTAAGATCTACCGACCCATCAATCACGGACGGTACTCAATAACATTCTAGGGCGATTCTTCCACAAGGTTAACTGCTCTGGAGAAATCTGGATGGCGCGGGACTTGGCAAAAAATACGAAAGCGTACCTGCAGTAACGTACATAAGAGGCTTAAGTCGCGTGGATTTCTGCAAGGCAGGGCATGGAACTGGGGTCGACAAACTCGCGAATGTCAGGACATGCAGTTAGCTCTGCCAATAACTGGACCGCCGGATACCTGGCAGTACCGGACGGCCAATGACGAGAAGGATCTCCCTTATCAAAATACTCAGGTATATCAGATACACACCGGATCGGATGGAATCCTTCAGCTGCAAACCCCTGCTTTTCACCGTAATAGTTTGGGTTATACCAAATGCCAAGCCGACTTCAGCCCAATGCAGTATATGATACAGCCCAAATCCTGTAGTCTTGAACAACTTTGTCACGCTTCGAGACAACAAATCCTCCTCAGGAAGTCTATATATTGTTTTCTAGTCTCAATATGGCGAGCTACTCTACTACTAGATTAATTTCACATAGCTCTGTGGCTTACTAGCGAGATTGTGTACCAGAGCCTAGATGTTCCAAACCAAAAAGGGCGGGTTTTGGCGCCGGGGCTGACACAAGACGATCAGTTGATACGTACTCTTCAACGCCGCCTCGTTGTGCAAAGCTGTTGGGTATAACCGTTTGTCCATGGGTATTAATCTGGTACCATATGTACCAGAAGAAAACAGCTGGTGTTTTAATTATGGAATACATACTTTTACACCTAACCCAGTTGGGAACGTTTTTCAACGGTTGTCAACGGTCAGTGAACCGATTCATGGACCCCTCTCATGGTTTTGGGTACATTCGTCTGTTTCCCCAATGAAAACCCATACTCACACCCGCCGGAAGCGAACAATCCCTTCCAGGGGGGGTTGCATAGTATGCAACTGCTGCATATAGCGTATTCGAACCTTGTACTGCAATGCTTGTGACATTCTTGGGTCTGCAACGGGTCGTATAGATCCATACCATCCGAATTTATGCATCAAGACTTCATATAAGAACTCACTCGCTTTTTCGGCGTCGCGAGACAAGATACAGTAGAGCTCATCTTAAAGGGTAAGTACACCATACTTTCAATTTGTATGCCTTAATTAGGTAATTCTCAGCCTCATGGCGATTTTTTGTGACTACAAAATTGATTTTAGCTTCTTGAGGGTCGCTTTTTAGTATCTAATCTATGACTACACAGTATTGTGAACTTAGGGTTCTCTAGCTAACCTAGAGGAGAACTTTTTGCAGAGCAAAATAATAGGTCAATTTGGCGCGGTATTCGTCAATTTTATGTGACCTGATAGGGTTAGGGGACTCCCTCTATGAGTAAGACCTAAACAAAGTAGCCTTTAAATGATCCACGTGGGACTGAGTCTTCGGCAACTTACATTGCTCGCTGCTCTCAGCTCCACCGCTTGATATTCTCTTAGACTAGTTTCGGGTACTTCGGTCTTTCGGCAAGTTTAGTTATAAATTACATCAACTTCCCCGCTCCTTGAAGCCCGATTCCTGGGATATTTGCCAGGTTAAGGGATTACAACACTTTCGCATACATAGCAGGAAAATTAAGTTGCCGAGTCAGGGTCCAAGTGGCGAATATCAAAGCTTATTTTCTGACCAAGGGTTGCGATCTGGCAATGAAGATGAAGGGGTATGCGGGGAAGGTAACGCGGGGGTAACTTTTTAGGGGGAGATAGCATGATTGTAAGTGGCATCCTACTGAGTGCTATGTCCATCCACCACTAGTCTATCTAATATCTCTGATCCGCGGAGTATCATCCTTCTGAATCCACATCTTGCTTCGCTTATCCCTACTCTCTTATTACGTTATTGAGTGGATGGCGTATTTTCGTTAACATGGAACTGGGAAGCTTTGTAATTGTATTTTCAAGTATAAACCATTGAGGATTCACACTTAGCCTTAGGGGGCCATTGCAATTGTTGCACCTTAGTACAAATTATCTCAGGACAGAATCTCATGAGCGAGTTCGAAAAAGCTAAGACGTCCTAGGACCATCGTTAGTTGCTCTCAAACTAATTTTAAGACGCATACGTAGGCTAATGATATATCTTATGATCTACATGAATATAAGGCCTGGGCACTTAAGCAGTTAAAAAGGTTGCTGAAAAAGGTGCCTAGGTTACAAATACTACCCTCTAGTCTCGAATGCTGGCACATAAGCATCATTTTCCCTTAATTTCAGGCTTTTGACTGAATGTCATCACTGGAATTTGCCGTGGACCTTTACATGCCCGCTACAAGGGACCTTACGAATATCAGGTGGGTGTTTGTCTATTGATACAGGGAGGGGGTACCTCCTCTCTTTACAAATGTTTCTATACGTTGTCGATAGAAGCATGAATGGAGCTTTAGATTCAAGTAGGAAGCTACGCTAATGCGACTTCTTAGTATCGGAGAACGCTTTACCCATATCCACTTAATCTCCTTCTCCCGGCTCTGTAGAAATCGTATTGAACCATCGGATTTTATACATCACATTAATAGGCCTACCTATCCCCACGCATAGCATCGCGTTCTGTACGATGGGAAAGTCTGCCCAAATCGGCACACGCGAAGCCCTTCATTGTCGTAGAGAACTCCGCAGACTGGGGCGGACATTCATGATGGTCCGTCCATAACTCACTAACAGCAATTGACGCTGAATCAATCAAAATTAAATTTGCAGGATCTTCTATCTGTTAACATTATTCCGGCTTCTTGGTTACCTAAGTTTTATATCCAAGTAGATCGGGTATAGCCATTACTTTCCGGTTACAAGTACATGGCCAATAGCGCAAGCCTAAGGCTACATATGAGCGAATATATTGGGCCCGCTATGCCCTCAAACGGTAGTAAAGCTAAGCCGCGCTCTGCACTCAATCTTGATCGCCCGGAGAGATCCGACTATGTGCAAAGCTCTTTGCGTCTTCGGAAGTTCCTACAGCTGTGAATGCTTTGTCCAATACCGCCTGCTAGCTGGAGAAGTCTGTCCAAACTACAGCAGGCGCTGCAAGAAAGCCAAAAGCGATACTATACTCAGAACCATCTACCACTCTTTATTTAGACAAATTTGCAGCAGCTCCCTCTAGCCAGCCACCGACTACTGGGCGCGGGGGGCTGGCCCCGTAGCGCAGTGGTATCGCTCCTGAAAGTATAGGCGGGGTATACGGTCACAATGCTATGGGTTCGAATCCCAGTGCCAGCCCCCCGGTGTGAAGGGGACAAAGGGTAGTGGGTGGGGAACTCCGCCATTTAACCGGCTTGCCCGGAGGCGGAGGGGATATGGGGTTCTGTCATACTCTAATTAGAGTGCATACAGTATGAATAAATAACAACAACAACTACTGGGCGCGGGGTCAAGCATACATTTCCAACAAAGCCCATGGAACCATTGCAGATGAATTGCGCAACATAATGGAGCCTCTGTGGGGAGTACTGCACAAATTCTTCGCTTTTATACCGAGAGATTATCTTGCAGTTCTAGCTAACAGTGTACCAGCAGGGCGTCTTTTCTCCCCTGTGGAGATATCGGCTGTTGGATGTCTACCACCGCAATTGCCTTGGGGACATCCGAAAATTAAAGTCTGGAAGTTTAAGAAGGCCATGAGCGACAGCAGTTGATGAGGCATCGTAACTTGTTACCGAGGCTTGAGATGGTAAATGGTAATTACGCGGTAGAGACTCGGGCCTTCCGTCTCGCCCAACGCGCGTCACCAAAGATTGGAAATCAGTCCGTGAACGAACCATTTTGGCATGCTATCTGAAGCGCAGCAGCGGTCATGAGTGCACACAGTTTCTGGAATTGACGGAAGGCCCGGATGCGATACCGATGTCGTGGGAGATGATCTCGGGGTGTAACTTGAGCCTATTGGGATGAGTGCGATTGAATATGCTCATTCACCCGTAAGCCGACGTTTTCAGGTATATTCCGATTGAGGGGAGGACACTACGGTATGCGGGGTCGTTGAGCGATTCGGGCCACCCGGGATTACAAGGTGACAAATTCTCGCGAACACTAGATTACCTAACCGGGAATTTCTAGGCTTTCTAGTGTCTAGATTGTGGCTGATGGTGGTGGTGGCACCCACTGACACCTAAGAACAAAAAGCCTGGGCTCGTCAACGAGACTGCAGTCCGACTCGCTGTACTCTTGTCATGGTCTGGTCTCATGGAGTCTTGTATACAGTAGTGATGGACACTAGTTCGCGAACAACGAGTGAACGCATGTAAAGCATTTCATTGGCTAAATGCAGCACCGTCTTCCCATATGCAAGACGGAGGATTCCCAGTGCTGCCTCCCAAAAAAACGACTTAAGGGGACGGAGGATAATGTATTAATTTTACTCAAAGTGATATTTTCTGAACCGATTAGTCCGGTGTAGCGATGGTTGAGGTGTCGTTGTCGGTTCGGAGGATACGTGGCTCGTGTAAGATGTTGAATGTTTCCCGCTTCTGCTATGTACAATAGAGTACGGTGTTTCTTCCGGGCATTTCTCTAACAGTGGTTGATGTTGGCCTTACCAGCGTGACCTGCATATAGTTATCCCCAGTCTATCCAACTTTCCCAAGGGTATATGTGCCTGCATGCATGGGCGCTTGGTAGCGTGCTGCATATAAACGAGTGTTACTTGAACCTGGACTCATCGTGCCAAAACAAATGGCCCGGGCTCGTTATATTCCAGGCCAGTCTTGGTATACCTAAGTTCGTTGCGATTGACACGAATCACTCAATGTTCTTTTTTGATTTTGACTGGAAGGATCTAGAAGGATACAAAGTTTTTATTTCTTTTTGTATTAAGGACTTTAGGTAGATAGCTTTTACAAACCATAACATAGGGACACGAAAGAGATTCACAAACCCAAATATCAAGCCATCGATAGTGAGCTTGTACAATCTCTAGCCATTGTCCTACAATGTTCCTTACTCCTTCCGAACTTTATACGTAACTCGTGGAATACATCTCCCCACCACATCCACCACGCCAGCCTCGACCAGATCCTTTGCGACCGTCTCGATGTCCTTATAAGCGCCAGGTGCCTCTTCCCACACCAACTCCTTCTCATCACAAACCAACCATCCTCCATTTTCAACCGTTTTCTTCCCCTTTCCCCCGCCACCGCCGGCTATAAAATCGCTATTTCCTCTGTCTCCTTTCTTTGTCTCCCTTTTCGCAATCTTTTTTACCCCGCCAGCTTCATACCGACCCTTAAACTTCTCACTCGCTTTTGCCCTCGACATAGCACGCCCAGCGCCATGGGCAGCAGAGAGTGCATGTTTCCGGCCATATCCATTTTCGGGAGTGAAGAGGGGTTTGAGAAGCAGAGTTGGTGCTCCTCGAGAGCCGGGCAATGGTAAAAGCGGGTGAGACGGAGTTGTTGGAGCGGCGCCTTTGCGATGGATGTAAACTTCAGTCTGTTCCTCTTCCCCCCCATTAGATTGGGGCGGCCAGAGCGCCTTCACCACGTTGTTGTGATGAATATCCACCCACTTCCGCTCCGCCACTTTCTGTCGTAGCAAATTAATCTCCTCCGCCGAGAGCCCCTCCGCGCAGTCCCATTCTCCCCCGGGCTCAAGCCGTTGTAAAAGCCTCAAAGCTATTAGATCCCGGCTTGCATGGGCCCAGTTACACGCCTTATCGTGAAGCTCCAGATATTCCCTTGCTCTCTCCGGCTCTTCAACAACATTAATGCAACCGTTCTTTCTCGCCACCTCGGTGTCGTGCGAATAGAACCTCCCCAATACTTCCCCACCAAACCCTCGACTTCCGGAGTGAACCAGCAACACTACCTCTCCTCCCGCGACCTCCACCCCTTCTTCTACAGTTTGCACTTCTGCGAAATGATTTCCTGCCCCAATAGTTCCAAGCGCTTGATCGAACCTTTCGATTCCCGTGGCATTTCCCTCTCCCCCAAGCCACGCTTCCCGTTCTCTTGTCCCTAACCACGGACCCTCCAGCCCTCGTAACGTCTCCGCAACACGCTGACACGCTGCTTTCCCCTCCAACAATGTACGCGGCAGTGATACTCGATAGTACGACATACCGCAACCGATATCGCTTCCAATCAACGGCGGGTGAAGCCATTCTTTGCTTACAAACACAGCTCCAATTGGGAACTTCGTGCCCGGGTGTAAATCTGGCTGCCCGACTGCCATCGTTATCCCCGGAAGCGCGGCGGAGTTGGTGAGCTGCCTGATCGCTTGAGGGTCGGTATAGGTATTTTTCGCGAGGTTGATGACAACCCCTCCGACTACAGAAGCGGGAGAAACAGAGCCAACATAGTCTTCGCCCTCGGAGATGAGGAGAGTTGCATCCGGCGTCGATGCGAGCGCGGAGAGGAACGATGAGTCATCAGTGACGTCAAGCTCGTGACCTGTAGGGAGGAGAAAGAGGCGAGCGGTCTTGGTGCGCACACGGAGTTTGGTGCGCGCGGTGGTGAGGATTGTGGTAAGTGGGTTGGCAGTCGTGGTGGTGTTGAGGAGGAGGATGGTGCGGGTGTTTCGGTTGGAGTTTCGGGCGAGCGTTAGACGGTGGATTGGCATGAGAAGTTATGGAATCTGAAGCACTGGCGTGCAATTAATTGCGAGAAATATGGAGTGGCGAGTAAGATAGGATAGTCAGTGAGCAAGGTCTTTATATGTATTTCTGGGTCTTTGTCGTTACTCATTCATCATCATCGTGAGTCAACAATCTCCCGAGCCCTAACCCACTACTGCCAGAAGCCACACCGACCCGTATGGTGCGGTAAAGAGATCAAAATACCACTTCAACGATGTCGTGCATGAAATTAATGGAATTGGGTAACTTTGTGCACACCACCACCCAATTCCAGTAGTTATACACAACATCAGCGCTAGCTTAGCACCACATCATGTACCAACTAGTGGAACTCAGTATTTATACACATGAATTAGGAATTTTGGAACTTGATATATATCAGATACTACATTTTGTAAATTATTTTTGATGCATGATTTAGGAAATCCAGTATTTAATGCACATCAGATTCCAAAAGTCCTTATTCATGTGCACCAGCACCAAATTCCATAAGTTCATGCACAGCATTGTTAGCTATATACGACATCATGCTATGATATCGTTAAATTCACAACGTTGTGCATGGAATTGGCGGAATTTGGTGTTGGTGCACATGAATAGTTTGTCAGCCGGCTTTTTATCACTGGGGGCTAGCGCTAGCGATAGAAGCCGTCTAGCACATGAATTTACCTAATTCCGCTAATTCCATGTACGACGTCGTGAAATGGTATTTTGACTACTTTACTCGTCGGTTCACCAAGTTATTGGACACGAGACAAACCCTAACCCACGCCGAGCGCTTAGAGGAGCGAGTACCAGCGTGGGGTTAGGGTTAGTACGTGTCCAATAACTTGGTGAACCGACGAGTACACCACCATAAACCCGTCTCGTCTGCTCTTCCACCTAATCACTCGTTAAAAGTTGGCCAACTCTGATCTTCCTATCACATGACTATTTTCCTTCCTAATCTCGCGTTGCTGCGAGAGAAGGCAATTAATCTCGATTAGACACTCGCTCCAAGTTGCTGTCAAACAGTATCTGATCATGATCGAAACTAGAATGAAAGGGGTTTTGGTAAAAGGCAATAGAAATGGGCGAGAAAAACAGTCTGGATAGAGAATGGGAAGCCGGAGGAGAGTGCACCTTTGCGTAGGGCCCGAACTCACTCAAAAGCAGTAGGGGGCGCTTTGAGGCACCCAGGAGCTTTGAAGAAAGACTATTGTGTATCCTCCTAACTTCTGGATTAGGAAACCGTAACTGCATCATAAAGAATCCTCTGTACATAAGAACATCGTAAACAATCCATCTGCGCTACTGAACACCGGTTCATTGATATCAACCCACCTAAAGCAACCCGTCTTGGATCTAAACAGTAACCATTAGCAACAGGCCTCCTACCTCCGCCTTCTCTCTTTGTTTGTCCTCATTTCCTTCTCCCTCTCCTTCTCCCTCCCTTTATCCTTCCCCTTCTCCCTCGCCTTCTCCCTCCCCTTCTCCTTCTCTTTGACTACAGCCGCCTTCTTCCTCTTCGCTTCAGCCGCCGATTCAGACTCCGAATTTTGATCAGTAGAATCTGCATCCACAGAACCGTCGGACACACTGGCCTCGTTTTTGTCATTGTCGCTCTCAGATGACATTGTATCGTCCTCCTCCGCACGCTCACGCTCTCGAGTTGACCTGGAGGACCTTGGGGGAAATTTGGCTGGCTTGTCGTTGTAGGCGGAGCGTCTCCGGTCAAGTCCGAGGGAGCCGGCAGGTGAATGACTGTGCCCGCCATAGCCCCTAGGTACGGAGTAATGACTATGCTGCTCACCGTACCGTAGGCCGGGGAGGTCAGGGGTAGGAACTCTATGGTCGTCGTACCGGTTGCTCAATTCACGCGCCCGATCTGAATAGGTAAGACCTCCATAAACTGCATTCAAATATTGGTCAAAGTCCAACGAAGCTTTAGCGACAGTGTCGAAATGATCTTCTTTCAACGTAATGCGCCTAGTCTCCGCATCATTATCACTTTCACTGTCGCGTGCATCGTATTCTGCAAGCGCTATCGCCGTTTGGAACGCGTTTCGTATCTGTCGGCCGTTCCATCTTCCCTCGCCAGATTTTTTGTAGTGGTCTTTGGCAAACTTTAGGATCTCATTCTCATTAATCCTGAAGTTGAATTTCTCTTTCCGCTTCTTGGTGCGCCGAAGATTCATCTTCCAAACTTTTATGGTTGACTTTTGATCCAGGGGTGGATAGTACAAACTAATGTGAATGCGCGATTTGAAGGCTTCGTCGAAGGCTCCAACTCTATTCGTGGTGAGGAACAGAATTCCAGAGTAATATTCCAATACGCGGAGAAATACTACCATGTAAGTAAGCTTACTATCTAAACCATATATATATATTAGGTTTCAAACCAACCTGATACAAGACTGTTGCGCAAAAAATCATCCTTGGTTCTCTCCGCCAGAAAAATGTCGGCTTCATCAAGCAGAAGCACGCACCCCCATCTATGGGCAAGTGTGAAATTTGTCTCCAATCGGCTTTCAACATCCGAGGCTGTTACACCAAGGTCGCCTATGATTTTATCAGCAGAAACGAGTAACAGGGGTGATGAGCGACTAACCGCATGTGATTGGGAAAAGAGGTTTGTTGAAGGAGTCAGCAACACATTCTGCGTGAGCCTGTCAGCACAAGGTGTTTATAGGCGGAGTCCCAAAATTTACCAGCAGTACTAGTTTTTCCAACACCTGTATTCATGATTAGCACACAGTATATATCAGCAGAGGTCTAAGGGTTAGTTACCAGGCGCCCCATGCAAGAGTATTATGAGGCCCTTGCCTAAAAAAAGGTTAGTATCTGTTACATGGTTATTTTAGGAAGCGAATTGTTACCTTTTCCACGTACCAGGTCAACTTGTTCTTCGTCCTTGGATTGGGATTTCTTCTCCTGGAAGTGCTGTCTGACGAGCGACCTCACCATTTCTTTATGACCAGGTGGGAGGACTAGCTGGTCAAACCCTTCGGAGTCTTTAATACGAGCCACCTCTTCAACATCGCTGATATCAATTTTCGCTGATCTTTGTCAGTCAAACATACCCAAAATCAGATCAAGGGTAGACCGAAATATGCGAGCAATCGTAGACGTACCCCACTTCCGGCTTCGAAGGACAAATGCAAAGAGACGGTGAGTTAGGAGAACTAGCTCATCATCACGCAGCCTGTTTCCTTCCTTGATCGCCTGTAGATATCTGGTATATATTGCCAATGTAGGTTGCTCTCGATTAAATTCTCTCATTCGATTCATATCCACATAGGCGTCTTTATGTAAAACATCGTCATCGCAACACCCCAAGATGTTGCAGCTATATGTGTTGTCTTCTGCTGGCTCAGGCCCGCTTGTATCTCCTGTTGGGGGTGGCTCAATATCAGGTCCCCACCCAGTATTGTGCTGCAGAGTCTGCTCAAAGTCAACGACAACCTGGCTGTCTACCTCTTCCTGTGTATCTAGTGTTACACCAGTAAATTGTACGTGTGTTACTTCTGCAAGCTTCATAAACAGTTCGCCCCGTTTGATGAGCCGGCTTCGTACTTCAGAATCGCTGGCGAAACGTAGAGGGAAGATAGGTAACGACCGTATCTCCCGTTCGCTATCGAATTTCGGGATCTCAATCCTCTTCGACACCGGTCCCAATAGCCTGCCGTTGAAGTCCATGTATATGCAGTGGATGACTACAGGTTGTGCCTTCCACATCGGGAATCCACAGTCCTTCATGTTTGCATAACTTGAATGATGTTTTATGCCAGTTATCTGGACAACGCGATATGCCTGCCGATGATCCGAAGCAAGCACTTCGTCGCCAGGTTTAAAAAGGTGCCATATATCGGAGAAAAAGATCTTCTGACTGGAGCTTCCTCGTAATTGATTTACCCGTTGCTTGATATCGGTGTCTAAAAATGCGACCAAACAACGAAGATCGTCCAAGGCTTCTTGCGTGCCGGTGTGCTCAGGATAATCATCGCTCTCGTTGGTGCGGTTGGTGTCTGGACTCTGCACACTCTCCTTTGGGACTGTAGAATCCGACTTTTGTTCGTCCTTCTCCAATTCGCCGTTTTCTGGATTGTCCGCGTTAACATTATCGCTAGATAATATAGCGCCATCGTTGGCAGGTGTCATATCAAGGTAGCCAGCGAATTTACTTTCTAACTTTTTAAGCCATTCTCGGATTTCATCTTCATAGTACACCAATGCTCTGTACGGTCTAAACATGAGAACAGGAGCGTCGGAAGATGTGATGGTATCGTCATGGATCTTCTCAAAGATCCGGAGGAGAGGTACTGAGTTGATGCGGATCCGTTCAGCTAACTGACCATGGGGGACATAGTCAAAGGGCCCCGAAGACGGTTTTACTGTATCTTTAGGATCCTTCGCACTTTCCAGGCTCGATGCTGCAATCTCATATTCATTCCATGCGTATGCGGTCGGCTTGGCATCTCGCTTTCCGCGTCTATTCGGTTTCTGAAAATGAATTACAGGCTCTCCGACAAGAACATCGATAGCGCACACTTCTCCTAGACGAGGTGGTGGAGCCTTGAATTCTGCCCATTTAACCCGATTTAGCTTTGGAATTGCAGGTACTCTCTTCGTGGGCTCGACAGGCGGTGGTGGTGGGGGCAGTTCTGTGACTTTTTTCCCTTGGGCTTCAAACTGTGCGAGTCTCCCCTCCAGAGAACTGAGCCGATCCTCCATGAGTTTGACATAATCCCTATACTGCTTGACACGTTTTGGAGCTTTCTTAATTCTCTCCTCCAACGATACGAACTCGGATCTCAACTTAACCTTCCTGTACCAAGGCATATTCCTTCCTTTGAAGTCGATTTCGGCGTCGTCAACGTCAGAACCTCCGCTCACTTCGCTCTCATCATCCGAAGGCTCAATGCTGTCATTTCCACCACTGTTTCTGGCAACGTCTCCAGTGCTTAACAAGACATTGCCTTCAGCCGCATTGAGATCGTCTTCGTCTGTAGGCACTTGGGGTTCTTGAGGATCCGTGAGTTCTTGTGGCTCTAATAGGAGTGTACTGGCTTGTTGCACTTTCGGGATGCTATCTCCAGAGACCGAAGTGCTTGCCTTGGAGTTAGTAGAGCTGGCCATGGTATCCGAGCTAGAATCCGAAGACGCGGTTTTGATTGTACTAGAGGATGGATCGAGGCATGGCGAAGCTAACATGATGGGCAAGAGATATGATTTGCCAGCCGAGACGCGTCTAAGTAGAACGGAAATGGTAATGTGCACTTTCTGAAAGGGAAGTCTGGCTACTTATCATAATAAATTTCGTCATGTTAAAGTTGAAGGGTGCGGCTCCTGCCACCACCGTCCTTCATCTCTCCTTCTATCCATCACAAACTACCACACCACTACCAAATTGCAAAGCTGAACGTCGCTGCTTCCACTCTTGCAGAAGATAATCATGCAGTGAAACCTTGCCCCCCCCACCTAGAATTATACAAACAAAGGCTTACAATCCGAGACATATATCTATATCTCATCCTGCTCGAGCTCGTTAGCTGATAATGTGATGTTGTGCTAGTACGCTCATTTGCGAGTCGATTTGCCCTATTCAACACCTACAATTACCGATGGTGTCCTGTAACATTTCTTCAATTGGTAACTCTATACGTAGAGATAACCATATAGTGGAACTGTTCGGTAATGCAGGGTCTACAGGCACAGCATGGCCACAGATTGCCGTGCGACCTCCTAGTCCACCTTGCGCAAACTGCGGCTCGAACAAGTAAACCGCCGCACTTTAGGCATCAACAAACACAAAACAGGATGCGCCATTTCTTCAATTGGTCTTGTCTTAACTTTATACATAGAAATAACCATACACTAGAACCGTTCGGTAGTGCAGGGTCTACAAGCACGACAGACCCATGACCGCAGAATGCCGTGCGACCTGATACCTTACACAAACTGCGGCTCAAATAAGCACAAACAGGATGCGTCATTTCTCAGATTGGTCCACCGAGTGCACAAGATAAGTCATGCAGCTGATTCCACGGCTCTCTGTAACTCGTATACGTCCAATGTAGTCGCATACCCCACGCCCCCGCGTTTTCAATTGTAACATAGCGTTGTTACCAGGTTATCGAACGAAACATCATGTCAGTGCAAACTCAACCGATAGAGATAACACTTTGCGGCTCTATTTGTTGCTGTATTCTAGCGACAACAGGTTTCAAGCGGGTTAATTGTTTCCCCCTCTGCGAAAATCACTCCCAGATCTAGATCGTTTGGCTTGAAGAAAGCATCCACAATTACCGGACTGGGGGCTGACAACCTTTCTTTTCCTCACTTCCTAAAATCCTAGCCACAAGACTGAGTTTCTTATTACGTCTCTCACTGCCAATACCACTATCACTTGGAGAGATATTGGAAACACGCCATCTTCTCCATACCACCTTTCATACTGCCCCATCGTTATTGGCTCATGGCAAACAATAATTCACTACCACCACCTGAAATCCGCCTTCACGAACCAGCGGTTGACTTTCTTGACAATCACCGGGGCGAATATCATTCAAGCTTAGGCAATCCATTAACCCATTATGATCCAAGTTTACAAAAATACACGGGCGGTTCCCAAGCCTACCCAACGCACCTTATACGAGATCCAACGCAAGAGCGTGTCGATGCCGAATCATTGTTTTCAAAAGCGCTTGAACTTTTGCGAACAACGCCCGAGCCAAAACACTCTGCCAATGCTCATTTCAGAATCCGAGATAAGCACTCGTGGGCCGAGGTGGAAAAAGAAGTTAATGACGCAAAAAACCAGTACACATACGTGAATGGTATCTCTGGTGATCTCAGAAAGTGGTTGAGAAAGGTGGGAGACCGCGGTGGTATTGCGAAGTCTTATATGAGTCTCATTCCAAGCGGAACGTACACATCCATAGTATCTGGAGGCGGAAATATGCTTATTGAGGTTTGTGCACCCCTGGTCACTTTCAACGGTGAATTTATTGACACAATAGCCAGGCTGCAATTCGTTTGAGCAAACTTCGAGGCAACCTCGAAACACTAGTAGAAAATCTGCCCAGGAAGCTCCAGGACATAGAAGTCCGCCTTCAGCTCTATGCGTCAGAGAGAAGAATTCACGATGCGATTGAAAAGTTGTATCTGGCAATATTAATAGCGCTTGAAGAGGTGGTAAGATACTATACGGAAAAGGCAGGTAAAGTGCTTCCAAAATCTATGTCTTTGATTGGAGGTTTGACCGTTTTACTATAGTCAGTCGTGTGAAATCGGCTTTTCTGGGAGATGAATATAAGAAACCTCTCGAAGAGAAGCTTAAGGATATAGATGAAGCAGCAAGCGATCTAAAGGATCAGGCGGAATTATGTCACCAAATCTCAAGCAAGATAGAATCTCAATTCCGTGAGTGCATAAATTCTTCCAACTTGATGTAGATAAAGTAATTCTAATCAGTTCGCGCGGGCAGAAATCCACCAGATAGCGGAAGTCAATCACAAATTATGCAAAGCCGACAAAACGATGCAGAACTCCATGGACTCCCAGAACTCCATCCTCGAAGTCTTGCGGGACCAAGCCAAAAACTCAGAATGTCTGCTCCACAGCACAAATCAGATGCCATCTTTCACGTGGCGGTGGCTAACAATCACCAGGGATGAAGTATATCAAAGCCGAGCTAGAACTCGTAAAACGCTCAAAGCGCAAGTTAAAAAAGGAAAACGCTCATCTAAAGGCTGAAATTCAACTGCGGTCTCGTACACCGTCTCCTGCCCCAAAGCCTCATATTTCACAAGCCGAATTAGTCCATATTTTGCACAAGAGCTGCGATACTGCAGCAGAAGACCGGGACCATTGTGCACACTTTGGCCGAGCATTTAAGATGGCTGTTCAAGACCGAGCAGCGTGGCTCATGCGGTCTGAAAAATTGAAGGCTTGGTTAACATCACGGTACTCCGAGGTGCGACTTGTGCATGGCAACTATGAGTCGGCAAAGATATCGCCAGTATCATACCTATGTGCGATGCTTGCGGAGAGCCTAGAGCACTTGAAACCTACTCGAGTCATTCATTTCTTCTGCGGCCGTCATACGGAAGACAAGGACCCGCTCTCAGATGCCCATGGAATGATTAAGAGCTTGCTTGTTCAACTCTTCTCCCAGGACACCTTCAACACCTCTTTCCTTCGGCGTGGCGATGTCCAAAGGATTGAAAACAACGACCTCGAAACACTGTGCGACCTGTTTTGTAGGCTAGTAGAAGAGCTAGATGGGATGGTTGCCTTATTCTGCATAATTGACGGCATAAACTTCTTCGAGACCGGGCAGCGAGGCCATGCTATGCACTTCGTTATCGGCCGACTGGTCAGATTGGCAGGTGAAGACACGAATGCGATCTTTAAACTCCTTGTTGCGAGTCCGACCACTACGAGCAGAGACGTCCGAACATTATTTTCGGGTGAGGAGATTATCTTGGTTCCTTCGTGTGTAACGCGGAGTGGATATGGGTTTAGTGATAAACAGATGGCCGCGCGTACCGATAATGATCTGAGATTGGGGGAGAGGTATAGGGTGGAGGAGGACGAAAGTGAGAAAGAGGGCGATCGAGATGTTGTGAGGGGGCTTATATGCGAGGGCGCTATATCTAATGAGGATAGTGAGAGTGACGGGGGATCCGAGGGCGATATTGTAAGAAGTGATGTGGATGATCTTGATTGAATACACAATTTTTTCTTGACTGCAGTAGTAGCGAGTCGAATAACTCTGCCCGCCATGTCTGGGTGACAACCCCTTGTTGGAATAACATGTATCACTGTGTATTACCCTCATTCCTTATGCAAAATTTGGACTGTCATCTGTATTAGCAATGAATAATGACTATTGATTCAACAATATGGAAACAGCACGGGGTGCTTACTTAAGTAGTGAGAAATACAATTCTTGCGATATCTCGCACGTGTACAAAAGAGTGATCTCTGTGAGTTTAGAGCTTGCGACCTTAGTGTTTACAGCACTGCAGTTTTCGAACCCGCACTTGCAAATTGGTGTTTCTAGCACCATGCTAAGCCAATTAAGCTAAGTGATTATCACAGTAATAGATTTTCTTACATAGAGCCTTGGCATTGTTCAGAATTGCGTGAGTTACGGCTAGGTAAAAGAACTGCAAAAAGTGACTGACCCTGTAGGTTTTGAGCCTGCGACCCGAGTGTTTACAGCACTGTAGGTTTCGAACCTGCATCTAGCGTTTATAACACCTGGTGTTTCTAGCACCATGCTATGCCAACTAAGCTAAATGTTTAGTTGCATATGTAATGATTCTCATCATCAAGTCTCAAACCGTAACTAGTGTAAGACTGTCACCACGCGTACACATAAGCTAGGGAGGGTCTCAATGGACAAAGGAGTAAACATTACGATCTTTGGACCCGTGGTTTCGATAATATCATTCATTCAGTATTACACGCAACCCTCCAAACAAAAAACGCCACCATATCATCTACACAAACCCCCCATTAACCCTCAAATTCTGTCCCATAACCCACCCACTCTCCTTGGAACTCAAAAACGCAACCACCTCCGCAATATCCTCAGGCTCTCCAATTCGTCCCCTCGGATTCATCCCCCGAAACATCTGCAGCGTCTGCTCGCTCTTCCCATTAAAGAACAGCTCCGTGGCAGTCGGACCCGGCGACACCGCATTGACCGCAATATTCCTCCTGCCAAGATCCTTACTGATCCCGCGAACCATCTGCTCTACCGCCCCCTTCGTGCTTACATACAGCGTATACCCCGGCGTGAGCGTGTTCGCGCCCGTCAACGACGTCGAAAAGAACACCACGCGCCCCGAGCCGTCCTCGGGGATATACGGTGCGGCGGCCTGCGTGATGAAGAACGGGCCCTTAACGTTTGTATTGTAGCAGCGATCGAAGATCTCCTCTGTAGTTCCCGCGAGGTCGGCGGAAGGCATCCACCCCGCGTTCAGCACCAGGATGTCGATACGGCCGTACTTCGCGATCGTTTCTGCGACAAGCCGCTGGCACTCGGAGACTTGCGAGACGTCGGCGCAGATGGAGAGGTGCGTTTCGGGACGCGGGAGAGAGGCGAGAACGGATTCGGCGGCGGCAGAGGAGGAAGCGTAGTTTATTACTACCGTTGCGCCGCGGGCAGCGAGGGTGCGCGCGATCGAGGCGCCAATGCCTTTGCTGCTGCCGGTGATGAGCGCGATTTTGCCTTCGAGGGATGACATGATTGGTTAAGTGTAGGGTAGTAACTAAGTATTGTTGAATTAGCTGGAGTTGATGAGCTACAAGACGTCGTGTCCTGGCGGCCGCTTTTATACCCACCTAACCCCGCCCCCCGCTATGATGACGGATTTCCCAGTATCGCGAGTTCGGATAACGGGCTGCAACTGGATGCGTAAGAGTAAGCCGATTTGCAATGTGTAACGCGGATATAGCTCCCATGGTGCGGCTGTCAGCCATGCATGCATGCATGAACCAACTACATTCTTCCCCCGATACATATCCCCTATATCCGACGCAGGCGGATTTTTTCCGGGAGCGGATATAGAGTACTCGCCGATTGCTCCTTTGAACACACAGGGGCTCCGTTGCTGGCATTCTACTTGCTCTCTCTCGGATAGTTGTATTCTTCCGTAACAGGTCATCATCATGGGTGAGAAGTTGTGATGATACCTAACCCACCAGGATATCGAAGATCGGTACACCAGATTGGCCATGATTATCATGGACAACAAGAAGCAACTTACTAGCTTAGATAGCCAATATGATGCTTGAAATACCGGATGCAGGTTCGAAACCTGGGTGCTATAAACGCCAGGCTGGAAACCTGTGGTTATCACTTTTCCTCTTTTACATGTGCTTCCGCTGGCAGTCGACGGCGGAACAATCTCAGAACCTTGGCCTAAGACTACAACTGGAATTCTTATGTTAGCTAAAATTATCTATCTAGTAACAAAAGATCCCTTAACTTTGAAAGCTGAGCATGCTACAAAGAAACACCGGGTGCAGGTTCGAAAACTGCAGTACTCGATTGGTGTTGTAAATGCCAAGATCCCAGGCTGCAAACCTGCCGTCATCACTTTTGCTCATCATTGGCATGCTTCCGCCGGCACGTCCAATTGCAACTGGGATGCTCTCAGAATTCTATCCTTCTATCCGAGACTACAACTGGAATGGACATCAACTTAACAAAAAGTGATCTCTTAGCCGAGATAGCGAGAGTGGTGCAAGAAACACCATGGTGCAGGTTCGAAACCTACACAATTCGATGGAGCTTATAAACACCATCCAAACCTGCGGTGCAAGAAACGCTAGGTTGCAGGTTCGAAACCTGGTGCTATAAACACCAAGCTCCTAGGCTGGAAATTTGGTAGATTACCACTCTTTTCTCTTCTTTACATGCGCTTCCACCAAAGGTGCAGTGATTGTACGTGGTTGTTGAGCGAAAAATACGGTCATGTTGGCTAAAATCATTGACTTAGCGAGAAGACATGGTGTAAGAAACACACCCCAGCCCGTAGAGTGAAACGAAGAACTCAAAGTGCTATAAACATCGAGTGCGGGCGATGTAAAACCAAACTATGATTATCTCTATTAGAAGATCAGTGTTTTCAGCCGTCTCGTCAGACAGCCGGGGACGGCACGCATCCGAAATCTCCCCAGCGTGGACGGGACGGTTAAATTTACTGTCGTAGATTACAAGAAACACGGATGCCTTGATTAATATTTGTCGCCTACCGTAGCCATGAACGCTGTCGGAATAACACGAAGCGGTCTTAGTGTAGAGATCTGAGCGCGGTGCAAGAAACACCGGGCCGCAGGTTCGAAACTTGCACGTTCATTAATGCAAGAAACACAAAATTTCTAGGTTTGAAACTTGCAGTGCTCGGACGTTATAAACACCCTCCCAGGGTAGATGAGGCGGGATCGAACCCCGCAACATTCAACCATGATAATGCTATAAACACCAATCTAGGCTGGGAACCTGCCATTACTTTTGACTCAGTGACTGCGGTCCCAGAACGTCCGAGATTGCAGCTAGAGTGGGCTACATGTGGGCTAAAATCATCGACCTTGCAAGAAGAGATCCCATAGCTTTGAAAGCTATATAGTACAAGAAACCTATAGTTATAGGTTCGAAACCTCCACAGTTTAATGGTGCTACATATAAACACCAGTATCTCAGGCTTGAAACCTGCGATTGTCAGTTTTTGCTTATTTCACATGCGGCCGTGGTGAACGTGCAACTTTGTCTCGCGAGTCAATTTTGAGAGGAGAAATAGTCTAGAAACGAGAACTTGTCTAGCTGGAACAGATAGGCGAGAAGCGGTCTCTTGGCTTAAATAGCCAGCACGGTGCAAGAAACGCCAGATTGGCAGGTTTGAAACCTGCAGTCCCCAGGCTTAAACCTACTGGCTCTTCTTTTATATGTGCCGTGCTCTCGTTCGCATATTGTTTCTATCCTCGCAGGTTCCCTCCTCGAAATGGAAAATAAAAGTCTAGGCACGAGAACATTGTGTTTATCATGACCGTCCGAGATTACATATATTAGTTAAATTATCGACTTAGCAAGAAAAGATATTTTAGCCTTGAAAACTGAGCATGGTGCAAGAACATCGTGGTACAGGTTCGAAACCTGGTGCTGTAAACACCAAAACCTCAGGCTGGAAACCTGCGGTCATCGCTTTTGCTCTTTTTACATCAACGCCTAACTAAAACGGCCACGGTGGCTAAAGAGAACACAGAACTGACAATTGCAAGAATCGTGACAGCTGATATGTGCAAGAAACACTAAATTGGACATCCGAAACCTGGTGAAGCTTCGTGAAATTACCACTTTTTGCTCCTCGTTCACCGATCACGGGTGAGAAACTCACGTGGCCACTACGATGTCGAAGATTGGTCCATCAAGCTTGTCATGAGTATATGTAACAGGAAGCGATTTAAGCTTAGATAGCTGAGAATGGTATTTTAAACACTAGATCCAAGTTCGAAACCTGCGCTCGATTAGTGCTGTAAACACCAAGCCCCCAGGCCATGAACCTGGTTGATTATCTGTAATGTGCTGCTGCTAGAAACGGCAGATGAGGTTCAAAACCTTGGTGCTGTAAACATCGGGTACAGGTTTGAAACCTAGAGTGCTATCAACACTAGGCAGCTGAGAACCTGCCGCTATGTTTTCCGTGGGCTCGAGCTTAGCAGGGGGGTGTTTTGGGGACATCCGCGTGGGTGGGCGGGCGGGTGGTCTCTCGTCTGTCGCGCTTCTGGTGCACGTCGGCAGAGCAAATAACTTTCTTACGACTGACAGCACCGTACACTCCCGTGAGACCTGACCTGTGCAACCCTGGTCTAGGTCTGATCCCTTATCCACGTCCCTCCTCACCGCAACCTCCCACACAACGACATGTGCATGGTACTTGCTGAAACAAAACATGCAAACGCCCTACATAACAGGTTGTTTGCAATAAATTCACTCATTCACTGCGAGTAGAGTGGTCGTGCTTCCCCGCAAGTCGTCACCCCGCATTGACGGAGAATTTAACCGCCCGGCCGAGGTTAAGGCTGCAGACGGGACTAAACTGTAAACATCACTTAATCCGGGGGATGACATGGATTCCCCGGAGTCTGTCTACACTCGGTATGGGAATGCGGCAGGAGGGTGACCGCCGAAGCAGCAAGTCTCACGCATCCGATTTGCTTGAATACCGATCTCACGTACCGCGGGGTAGGCCAATCTATACCCCACCCCGCGCAAGACAGTGTATAAATCTCCCGGCCCCTCCAGCACCCACTAGCACCCCACATCCGCAAAATCCTAACCCACCATGAATCCCGATCCATCCTACACCGTCCCCCTCCTAATCAACACCAAGCCCATCACCGGGCCCAAAACCTTCCCCGTCCACAACCCGCGTACAGGGGAGGTAGTCTGGCACGGCACTGCGGCGACCACCGCCGACGCCACGGCCGCCGTCGCAGCCGCAGCCGCCGCCCTCCCAGCATGGAAACGCACCACCATCTCCGCCCGCCGCGAGCTGATCCTCAAAGCCGCCTCCCTCCTCGAAGCCGCCGGCCCCGACATCCACGCCGCAATGCAACTCGAGACCGCGGCCGAAGATAGCTGGTGCAAACTCAACGTCGACCGGAGCGTGGAGTTGCTGAAGGGGGTGGCTGGGTACATCAACACCATCGAAGGCCGCCTCCCACCCAGCGACGATCCCGCAGTCACCTCCATGATCCTCCGCGAGCCATACGGCGTCGTCCTCGCCATCGCACCCTGGTAGCTCCCCCCCTAACTCCTCCCTACCGCGCTGACAACCCAGGAACGCCCCCGTCATTCTCTGCGTCCGCGCCGTGATCTACCCGCTGGCAGCCGGCAACACAGTCGTACTTAAGTCCTCGGAGCTCTCACCGCGCACACACCACCTCATCGCCGAGATCTTCCACAAAGCCGGGTTCCCAGCAGGAACCGTAAACCTCATTAGTCACGCGCGCGAGGACGCACCAGAGATCGCGACGACGCTGATCTCGGCGCCGCAGGTGCGGAAGATAAACTTTACGGGCTCGACGATGGTGGGGCGGAAGATCGCAGAGAGTGCTGGGAAGTATTTGAAGCCAGTGATGCTGGAGCTGGGTGGGAAAGCGCCCGTGATTGTGTGTGCGGATGCGGATATAGAGAAGGCGGCGAAGGGCGCTGCGTTTGGTGCTTTTCATCATGTACCCACACCCCACTTCCCCGGGGGGGCTGCACTAACACGGCGTGACACAGGCCGGACAGATCTGTATGTCCTCCGAAAAGATCCTCGTTCACAAGAGCATCTCTGGCGTGTTCACTACCGCCCTGCAGGCCGCATCCGCAGCAATGTACGGGTCCTCGCAGGTCCTGATCCAAGCCGTCGGTTCCCAAAAGGTCTCCTCGCTCATCACTTCCGCATCCAAGTCCGGCGCAACCCTTCTCCCCAAACCCGAAAAATACCAGAACCCCAACGAACACCACAACGTCATCGTCACGGGGGTAACTACGGACATGGAGCTGTGGCACACGGAGAGTTTTGGACCGGTGGTGATGGTGAAGGAGTTTGAAGATGAGGAGGAAGCGATCAAATTGGCGAATGATACCGAGTATGGACTTAGTGCTGGGGTGTGGACAACCGATCTGGCGAGGGGGATCAGGATTGCGAAGGAGATTGAGAGCGGGTATGTCTTCCTGTTGATGGGTGTGGGGATGATGCTAATGGGTGTGATAGGGCGGTTCATATTAATGGAGCGACGGTACATGATGAGGTTTCGGTCCCGCATGGAGGGGTCAAGAATAGTGGGTACGGAAGGTTTAATGCGACGTGGGGTTTGGAGGAGTTTTTGACGACGAAAGCGATTACGTTTAGACTTTGAACTGGGATGGACATGTGTTTATGATACCAATATCTAGGATTTTTAAAAGACGTGGTGAATGCATGTTCTGGTATCTCTTGCGCGTGGCAGTGATGTTAACGCCAATACGTACATTCCACCCAACCACCGCGTGTAAAAGTGATGGCCATAGATTTAAAGCCCGTTCGTATGTTTTGAACCTCTATTCTAGTGTTTCTAGCACCTCAAGTTTCTAGCCTGGGAACTTAGTGTTTATAACACCTCTGTAAAGTGCAGGTTTCGAACCTGTATCATGGTGTTTCTAGCACCGTACTTAGCTTTCGAGGCTAAGAGGCCTCTTCTTGTAAGAAAATAATGTTAGCCCACATATAGTCGCAGTCAGGATTCCAAGACGTACCATTCCAGCCAGTGAAGGGGCCGCAGATTTCCTACCTAGAAGTTTCAGGTTTCGAACCCGCGGGTGGTTTTCCTTAAACCATGTTCAGCATTCAAGGCTGGAAGATCTTTTTTTAAGTCATACACCCATTCCAATTGAATGACACTAGAGTTTCGGTCACCATAGCTAGAGTCGATTGCTACATGTAAAAGAAGAGGAAAAAGTTATGACCGCAGGTTGCAACCTAGGGGACGATGTTTACAGCACCCGGTTTCGAACCTGTATCGTGGTGTTTTTTGCACCAGTTTCAGCTTTCAAGGCTAAAGATCTCTTCTTGCTAGGTAGACAATTTAGCTACCATACCTATCCTCAAGTACGACACCGATGTTGACTAAGGGATTTAGCCCGCAGGCCATTGGGACTAAGGCATGCAGAGACTTAGCGGGTTTGGTACGGAGCTATCTCCCCGCCAGCCTCGGGCTTGGTGCGGTGCCTATCTCCCCGCGAGCCTCGGGCCTGATTAGTGCTTTTCTCTTAGTGATTCGCTCTTAGTGCTTGAGATGATTGTTGCATAAATAGATCTCATACGGGCTGACAGGGCTAGCTCTCATACGGGCTGACGGGGCTGGCTCTGATACGGGCTGACGGAGATGGCTCTAATACGGGCTGACGGAGCTCAGCCGTCTCTACATTTAGATGAGTACGTACGTGCTCGTACCGTATATATATATGGCCTTGTGGCCCTCTTAGATGGTAGAATCAAGCTTCTAGCAATCAGTATTTCAACAATGATTTCTTTATATATGTCTATCTTCTTCTCTCTCTGCACGATAGACAGTTCAACCAATCATCATCTTTCTCTCCCTCCTTTGATTGTCTCATCAACCGAAATTATTCAATTGTACAGAGACCACATAAAAGAAGGCCCAAAGTGATAATCGACCAAGTTTTAAGCCTAGGAGTTAGTGCTTATAGCACTAATCGAGCAATGTAGGTTTCGAACCTGCATCTGGTATTTCTCGCACCATGCTCGGCTTTCAAGGATAAGAGATTGCTTTTTGCTCATGCGTTCCAGCTGGACGCTTTTCTCGTTCTCAGACTATCTTGCCTCCAAAGTTTGAGTCACCACTTCCAAAATCGACCGAAGACGAGTAAAAGTGATGAATGCAGGTTTTCAGCCAGGGGATTTGGTATTTATAGCACCACATGAGCGCTGCAGGTTTCGATCCCGCAATGCGGTGTTTTTAGCACCGTTGAACAGTGGAGGTTTCGAACCTACGGTCTGGTGTTTCTCACACCATGTTCAACTACCTCAGCTACAAGATAGTTCGTGTGAGTTTAGAGGTTTTAGCCATTATAGCCGCTTCAGCTGTACATTTTCTCGTTTGTAAATTATTCCGTCCACCTAGCTGGCGAAGCGAAGTTAGACGGAACCGATCACCGCAGCCAAAATTAACCATTTGTGAAACAAAAAATATTACTGTATGTTTCCAGCCTGGAGCTTGATGTTTACTGCGCCGGCACTCGGAGCACTGCAGGTTTAAAACCTGTAATTCGATACTTCTTGCTATCAGGGCTACATATCGCTTCTTGCCTGTTGCTCAAGTAATTCGATTATTTCGTTCCAGCTGGACGCTTCCTTGTTTCCAGACTTTTTCGCCGTAGATCCTGGCTGACGAAGGCAGATTAAGCGGTGACTACGACCAATGTCGACTGTCGGCGGAAGCAAATGTAAAAAGGGGGGCAAAAGTGACGCACCGCAGGTTTTAGCCTGGGCTGCGAATGGTGTTTCTTGCACCATGTAACAATGGAGGTTTCGAACCTACAATCTGGCCTTTCTTGCACCATGCTCAGCTTTCAAGGCTAAGAAATTGCTTCTTGTAGTTCTCTCATAAAACCAGTCAATACCTGAAAATTATATTTCTCCTTTAAAACAATACAAATTTACCCCTAAAAACTATAAATGATGTTATTATGTTGTTAATGTAATGATTAAAGAGCCTTATGGCTAACCACCATTGCGGACGTAGTCTCGTGGAGAGAATTAATGAATGCTTGGCGCTTTTTTGCCCTAATTAACTACTTAGGGTTAGGGCTTTACCACAATTCGAGGTCAGAGCACTTCAGGTTTCGAACTTCCATCATGGCGTTTTTCGTACCATGCTTCGCTTTCAAATCCAAGAGATCGCTTCCTGGTAGTGGAAGACCTCCCGTAAGAAAGTCGTTCTAACCGTTCTAACCATACTAAAATTTCCCCGAACAGGAAATCGTAATTTCGAAGGTTTTTTAGGTTCCAAATGAGGAAATATTTTATATCAGTTAGATTAGTTAGAACCTTTCTATCCTTGGGAAGTATGTAAAAGAAGCGTAAAATGACATGCTCGCAGATTTTCTGACTGGAATCTGCAGGTTTCGAGCCTGAGTCATGGTGTTTTTGTACCGTTCTCAGCTTTCAGTTAGTCCCGAACGCTGGGTTCCAATACTATTCCAGTTTGACGGTCACCGTAAAAGAGCAAAAGTAATGACTACAAGTTCCAGCCTAGAGGAATTGGTGTTTATAGCACAATTTAACAATACAGGTTTCGAACCTATATCTTGGTGATTCCTGCACCATGCTCAGTTGTCAAAAGGTACATGATCTTTTCTTGCTGGATTGATAGTTTTAGTCAAAATTTTCATACATTTCACTCAAATATTCACCACTCTCATCATAGACTCAAGTTGGAACTTTGGCAAAAGTTAAATGTCTTTAGGACGAAGTTAGTCCGTTGGTCGTCGTGAAGAATAATCTGTGTTGCCATTTTCCCAGAAGTAAGCAGCTTTAGGGCTAAATTAGTCGCTTGGGTATTTAGAGCGAGCATGTCATCTAGCAAAATCCCACTGAAGAAGACTTTGGATACACAGACGATATCATTGATAATCGGCCCGACTGCTTAAACCTTATTATCTACAACATCGCAACGTCCCGAAACTTATCTCTGCCGCCGATGATAATGTCTAATAGCCATAGCATTGAGACCAACAATGTTTGTAATGGTCCGGGGGTGAACCAGTCCAGACCGGAACCATCCAGGTTCAGTCCAATCTACTCCGACCTTCCAGCTAGACCGGATTGTACTGAGCCCTACCTCGGACCGTTCGGACCGTTGCAAACATTAGAGGCCAACCAGCAATTCCTCGGTGACGATATAGAAACTAGTACAGATCTCTGATTCACTTTGCTAGAGAATTATCTAGCTAGCTTCCTATAGAATTCATGCAGGCACAAACTTATGAGCTGACGACCATCCTTCATTGCAACGATAATGGTGATGGTGGTAATGGTGCTGGTGCTGGTGACGGTGTGGAGAACCTAGGCGAGCAGATCAGCAACCTCACTATACGTACTCTTTCCATTATGGTTCTAATATTCCAATTAGCAAAACTAATGCCTGGCTTAGCTGGTGCTGTAAACTCTAGGTTCTGTTAGCACCAAGGTCCGAAACCTTCGGTTGGTGTTGTAAGCAGCAAAATTGCCTGGTGCTATAAGCAACTACATCCCAATTCTTTTAACCATTTAAAAAGAAGGTACAATTTTTCCCTTAGCATGATGATTTATACCGCGAGCTGAGCGGTATAGTGCAGTTCTATCTGCGGCCCCGAGATTATAGGTCTGTTCAAACCCTCTACATATCCGATACTCTAAGGGTTCACATGTTACAATTTAGTGTGACAACTAAAATTACAACTGATTAGTGAGATATCACCACAATTCCTTGCCCTGTTACGAATGGGATAACCCATGTGTTGCACTCTATAGAACTCAAACGCATAGAGACGAGGACCTATTTGCGGCGATTAAGGATCCTCGTATAGAAGGAAGCAACAGCGGGCAATATCCAAGGAGATAGCGGGTGGGAGCGCTTGTTAATATATCGTTTCACCAAATGTGAGGGAAAAAAAGTGATTACCGCAGGTTCGAGCCTGTTTTCGGCCATTAGGCTAGTATCTATAGCACCAATTAATAGGCTATAGTTTTGAATCCTGGGGTCTTGCCATTAGCACTGCAGGTTCTTAAATATCATAGTGTTTTTTGCATCATGTTCAACTATTAAACTACAAGCTCGCATCATGATTCCAGCCGTCACCATGCGAAGCCCATAAGTTTCACCCGCCGGTTGCATATGAAGTGCAACCGATGACCTGGCTGCTTCAATGAATTCTTTTCTTAGAGACTTTAAGCTACCGGTGGTCCTCTATTCTCTACTACTCGTCACTACTTGCTCATCCGTAATAACCATCTATTGACGCGAACTCCTGTGGAAAATTCATTAATCATGAACAGACAGACACCCCACGTTGAGCAGTACGGTACACATTGACAGAGGCGATGTTCCTCGCCGGAGTGGGATGAAAGGTGGTTCATCTGTTCCCCAAGCATTCAATTGGGTATTTTTAGATACAAAATTGTGGGGAAGGTGGAATTAGAGCATCAGCTTTGTTCTACTATTAAACTGAGAAAAATAATTTTGCCTGGGGTAGAAGGCAAGGCATCGGGCTCCTTAATCCATGCGTTAATGGAAAGTACTAGTCTCTCTCTGCAGAAACGGGGCGAACTCTTGCTCCCGTATACCAAACTTTCGTTTTCCGCTTCGTGGGTTTGCCGAGCGAGCTTACAGACTCGGTGAAAGTTGGGGTAAGAGAGCAGTGAGCTCAAACTCTCTAGCTTCATTGCATCATAATTGCTTCGTCCTACTACGCACAGATAGAAACAGAAACACGCCATAAACTCAATTGAGCCGAGAGAAGTGGTTTGGGGAAAGCGACTGCCCATAATCGTTACTCTGTTTTTAGCTGAATCCCGAACCGCCAGCCCATACAGCACCTCCGGTCTACTGCTCGAACTAATAGTCTACTCTACCCACTAATGTAGAGACGGAAACACGCCAAAAGCAGTATGGATTGACTCGAGATTGGCAATGATCGACTAATGATTTTTCGAGATTTCAGATATCGCGCACGATCCCGCCCCGGTACCCCTCACGGATTCCGGCAAACTCACGTCATGCATGCCAGCCATAACATCGGTTGTGGTGACTCGTTGCAGACACCAACCCTTACCCACTTCCACCTCCGTTCTTCCATCATGTACCGTCCTCATATCTCTTTCAACCCCAAGAACACTAGATCCGTCGATCATCCTCCCAAGCTCGCGCGGGACAAGCCCCAGGAACATCGGCAAGGCTGCCATATTCATTTTGGCGGGTGAATTCGCTTGGCTGGGCATTCTACCGTGTTTTCCGAGCATCATTAACCTGGGTCGCCTTGCTAAATATATGTTGACAACTCGGTTATTTGGGATTAACTGTATGGGCATTAATCAGGTTCATGGATTCTAGAACCATCATTAGACTCAGTTCGCTCGATTGCGACTTTCCGTGAGTTCAGGCAGTCAAGTTTCATGCTAGAAGTGAGCGTCACTATTAACCCCCACATCTGCTTTTACATAATCAGTAGAAAGACCCATAGGTTCAACGTCGATATCACACATTGCTAGGTACCTAGTTAATCGTTTCCCTCACCATATTGAGCGAATGCGAATACAATCCATATACAAGTCTGCACAGCGCCTCCAGGAAGAGCTCATCCGCGCAGCAATGACCATAAATGGCCACAGCAACTAGCACATCCCGACCTTGGTAAATTCATAAGTTTCTAGTAGCTAATTATATAGCTATATCTAAGTTACTATAGTATATATATCGAAGGAAATCTTTCGCTAGCGAAGTCCAAGAAACTTAGACTTCTTTAGCTGCTCTAACAACACCCTCTACATATTATGTATATGCCACTAATGATCAACATCCAGGATATCTTTTCCGCCCACATCCTTTTCTTCCCTCGTCTCTTCAGCCCGGCTGAGGAGTACTTTGCAAGTTCGTCCAACCTACCTATGAGTCGGAAATGTCCGGTTATCAAAATCTCTTAGTACCGGAGAACAGGAATAGCGGAACACTACCACTTAGTTCGGTTTCAAAGCGTCTCTGGAGTTACCGGTACATCGACGCTTGAACCACGCTTTAGTACTTATTCGGGGCGTTAACCCACGCGAAAGCGCGCTACCAAAAGGCAATGGCGCGGATATTCAGGTTGAACCGCTTATTTAGCTTCAATTGCCACATTCCCCGTCTGGAATCTAGGTCTGATTGGCAATTCTGAGTCGGAAAACCGAAAAACTCTTTTCTTTACCTCTATCAGAATTGGCGTCAGATATTAGCGGCTATCGTCAAAGAATCCCAACGCTACGAGATAAGATCCAGAAACTGGGTTAGGCAATTCTACAGCGTCAATCAACGCACATAGTGCCCAATCCAACCTTAGTGGTAAACGACCATCCCCTTTCGGTCAGCGTGGGAACAGAACTGGCTCTGCACAGTTCGTTTGGTTCCCCTATTTATATAGCAGCACTCCCCCGCTGGTTTTATCCCCCCAGCCTGGCGGACTTCCATTGGTAGCATCTCTTCGTCCTCCCCTTCTCTCAGTATGAGACCCCACTATCTCCTGGCTCTTTTGGCTGGGCTTGCAATTGCTAGCCCATTGGATCAGGAGCGACGCCAAGCTGTCCCTGCTGTTGATGACATCTCCATCGAAAAGCTTGACCATTATGGCGAGCACCGAAGATATGTGACCAAATATGTCACCAGGTACAAGTGGACCAAATACGTGACGAATACGAAGTGGCTCTCAAAGAGTATAGTAACAAAGACCCTATATGTCACTATCACAAACCCAAAACCATGCCCATACACGCCCACCACAATCACTTTGACCAGGACAAAGGAGATTCCTATTACGGTGGGTAGTTTCTGATCTGGGGATTGTGTGCATGCATGCTGACGGTGGTTATTGCAGATTGTAATCCCAGGAGATACTACTGTCACGGAGGAGGAAACAGTTACGGAGACGAGCACTCAGGTGTTATCCACGACGCTTACCGACACTATTACTTCGACCGAGATCACCACCGCTACTGAGGCACGAGCTACGATCACGGAGACCTCAACCACTACCACAACAGAGGCTCAAGCTACAATCACAGAGACCTCGACCTCAACTACTATTGAGACTACAACCACAACAGAGGCACAAGCTACAATCACAGAAACCTCGGCTTCAACCACTACATCAACTACTACGGAGACTACAACCGCAACAGAGGCACAAGCTACGATTACAGAGACCTCGACCACGACCACAACCACGACAGAGGCACAAGCCACAACCACAGAGACTTTGACCTCGACCTCAACCACCGTGGAAGTATCATCCACGACAATCGCTGAGACTGAGACCACAACCACCACGGAAGCACAGGCTACAATCACTGAGACCTCGACATCAACTTCAACCACTACGGAGGTATCATCCACAACAATTACTGAGACTGAGACCACCACCACAACCACAGAGGCACAAGCTACAATCACGGAGACCTCGACCTCGACCTCGACTACCACAGAGATGTCATCCACAACAATTATCGAGACTTCAACCACCACTGAAGTACAACCCACAACGATCACTTCAACCGAAACCTCGACGACCACTGAGGTTTCATCCACAACGGTTATTGATACTTCGACCTCAACCACCACCACCACCGAAGTACAGCCCACTATAATCACATCGACTTCAACAACTACAGAGGTATCGTCCACGACAGTCACCTCGACCTCAACCACCACCCAAGTACAACCCACGACGATAACTTCAACCGAAACCTCGACGACCACTGAGGTTTCATCCACAACAGTTACCGAGACTTCGATCTCAACCACTACCACCACCGAAGTACAGCCCACGACTATCACCTCGACCTCAACCACCACCGAGGTGTCATCCACGACGACCACCCAGACCGTCACCACCTGTGTTAATGAGCCTCCTACGTGTACTGCTACAGGTGAGAGAGTTGTCAACGGCGGTTTCGAGACAGCCCTTAGCAATGGGTGGACCGTCTCCTCCTCGAACAACCTGAACAACGCAAACAGTGGCGCAATAAGCGGCAACCAGCAAAGCGGCGCCAGAGCCTACCGCGCTAGATTCAACGCGGGAGGCGGTGACGAGAACAGCGGCGGCTCGGTCACGCTCACCCAGCGTGTCACTGTGTGCGCCGGTACCACCTATAATGTCAGTGCATGGAACAAGCAAGATATCCCCGATGTCTGCTCCGCTACCTACAGGGTTGATGGTCAGACGATGCAAAATGTCAACCCTGGCACTGCTTACGGCCAGACAAGCTTTGTGGTGACACCCACGAGTTCGGAAATGGTGTTGGATATCGTTTTGAGCTGCAGCCAGGGCGGTCAAAATAACGAAATATTCTTGGATACAGTCTCTGCCACATCTGTATAGAAAGAGAACAGATAGGGGGTAATTGTGAGGAGAAGGGTAGTAAGGATTTTTATGCAATGCGTTATTGGTTTGGAGCTTGAGCTGAAATGTATTTTATTTCTTGATATATCACCTGATAAATAGTGCCTTGCTGGGCTTTTATTATATTGGTTATTCCGATAGCGACTCAGTTCAAATCAAATTTGATGCTAATCGAATCTTTCCTGCATCAGTTTGGAATGCAAAGGCATTGAAGATGCAAAGAAGCAAAACAAAACTCTTAGCATTCGCGCAACCAGCCCCCACTTCAGAACTCAGAACCCCTATCACCTAAGCACACAATCAATCACCATGGCTACCGAATAGTTTCTCCCTCTCCTCCCTCTCCTCCCTCTCCTTCCTCCTTTCCCTCACCCTCCCTTTCTCACCCTCCTTCTCCTTCTTCTCCTTGGTGGGAAGCGCTACTCTGAGTCAGTGCTGGTCCAAGCAACCGCAACCACTATTTCTTACTCACCATTTCCAACATTTCCGTAGAAATTACCACCGAAAATCATGATGCCATGATAGAAGGCGTTATCATGGTTAATCGCATGGCTATCCCTAACGGTCGTAGCGGCACTACCTCCTATACCGGCAAGTCTCTTCGTAGGCCTCTTGCGTCTAGCCTCAACATACTCTGAGGTAGCAGTCCTTGGAGGATTGATCAGCGTTGAGGGGACCTTGGCCGCAGAGGAGGAGTCATTACCGACAAACCTGGTGAAGGTTGGCGAGGAAGTTCTCGGCGATGCTTTCGTAGGGAAGGAGGAGACAAAAGATGTCACGAGAGCAGTGGATGGAAAGGACATGACGGAGGGTTGGAGGTTATAGCGGTAGGTTTTGTAATAGCGAGGAGGGAAGGTCCACCAGGGGAAACGTACTTATAAAGTTTTCGGTAGAAGCGGAAAGCCCTAGAGATAGCGGCGATGGAGCGTTTGTTCTATGTAGATTTTTCCACGGTCTGGCAGTAGGAAGCCCCCATTGCTGTTTGTATGGTTTGCCTTTGTTAATCTTTGTCCACAGAAGCACCAGCAAAAAACAGGCGAAATTATTCCTTGAATTCCATATCGTTCATAGAGATACTTTTATCTGTTTCGGGCATCAACAGTTCAAGAATGATCTTGTAGCGCTGCGCATGCTTCTATTCGCCTACTTACCCGCTCCTGTATACCGACACCTCGACACACCACCTCACCGCTAGCTTTTGCCAAGCCGTGAGTCGTTGGCCAACCATAAGCCGCCCCGTATTTTCTCTACGGCCTCACGATGCCTAGAGTCGGGCGCCATTCGAGGACCCCAACGCCCAGCGCGGGTCCCTGTGTTACTTTTACTCCGAAAACTGATTCCTCCCGCTTCGGCCTTTTAAGGGAGATGCTTGAAGAGGATGGGTTGTGGGAATCGGGTACTGACGACTCTTCCACTCATTCCGACTACAATTTCAACAACGATAGCGACACAGTCGCTTCCTCGATGCTTCCTATTTTCGCCTCGTCTGGTGGAAAGAAGAAGCCCAAAAAGAAGGGGAAGGGCAAAACGACAATGCCTGCCGCCAAGACGACTACGAGTTTGGGAGGCTCTAAAACTCCCACACGACAACAAATGGAATTGCTCGAGAAGGCTTATCCCGACGAGAGTGACGACGACCTAGATATGCCCCAAGGTATGGCAGAGAAGATAGTCGGAACAGCTGTCATCAAAGTCATGGAGGGACATTTTGCAAAACTCTACTCGAAAATCGACAACCTGAAAACGGAAGTGTCGACACTCAAAACAACTGTTGCGAGCCTTGTGGAGGAAAATAAAAAGTTGGGTGAAGTTAGGGGGAATATGCCAGACCCGGAAAAGCAGCCACCAGTGATGCCCACAACATCGAAAAAGGATCTTACGATCAGGCTACGACCACAGTTACAAACACGCAAGCGGGTGGGAACACCGTTGGCTAGAGAGATATTAACTAGAAATTGGGAGAAGCAAGTCAAAAAGGACAGCGCAACTCCTATGAATATCGACGAATCAGATGCGGAACCTGGGCGACCAGGTAAAGCACCGAGATTAACATCCCCCCCACCCACGCTTATGCATTCTCAATACGCTGGAGCTTCGGCAACAGTAAAGAGGAGGGAGGCTAACAGGGGAGAAGATGATAGGGGGAAACGGACACAGAGTGAGCTGACAACCCCAAGATGACAAAGACGAAGGCGAGGGAGGTCCGAGGGGTTAGGTAACCGAGTGACCGAACTCAGGAATACGATAACGTGGAGGAAGGAGGACAATGATAGGGGTGGAAGACAACTCGGAGGGAGGGGAGGACAAACAAAGTGGGAGAAGTCGGAAGCCCCAGAGAAAAAGGAAAAAGAAGATGGGCGGCCGCGACGTAGTCGGGTCGTTACAAAATATGATGATGACCGCGGAGTCACAGAGGTGTATGACTGCCGTGGTGGAAGATAGTTAGTCGGGCAGGGCTTAGGAATGGAGGAGAGTCGGAAGAGTTGCAGTTTAGATCGCGCCTATATGGTTTGAAGATCCTGCAGGGCAAGAGTGTACTTTACGATTCTCTTTTGTTTTAGTTTGCTTTATTTATTGGTGCGTTTGTTTTTGGGGGTGGGCTTGGGGAGTAAGTGGCCTTAGGTCCGCCTTGAGTAGCGGGAAGTGGGATGGGACGACTTTGCCTAGGAGAGAGATTGGGAGTTTCAACGGCCTTGTGCCCTCCTGGTTGAAGACCGAGGAAGTTCCAGGATGGGGGTTTAAATGCCATGACCACTAGTGGTCGGCCGGCTTATGGTAACTTAGCTGGGCACCTCCCTTCGGGGGTGAATGCAAAATGATTACAAACAAACAAACCCGCTCCTGTATAGGTGATAGAAGCAAAAACCGACCTTTTCCAATCCCGTGCGCAAGCCGCTCTCTTCCAACGGAATTTTGTAGCGTGGTCAATCTTCTTTGTTATAGTAGCCCGTAAGTACTTGTAGTTGGTACTTAAGTACTTATGTAGGTACATACCTTGTAGAGAAGAGTGCTTGTACGTGCTTAAGGATACGAGTTAGTATAGAGTAAGAGCTTAGGGTTAATTATATCAAGACGGTGCCACTGGATGTCACTAAACCTTCTTCTTTACAAACTCAGTTTCAATATCGATCCGTTCCTGCATTCTCTTGAAGATCTACTCGTTCTCCCCTATACCCTCTCAACGTCTCCTCGTCGCTGTAAAATCGCAGGCTCAGAACATGCAGTTTTTTGCTCTTCATATGCCTAGCAGCAACTCAGCGAGGACGCTAATTACATGAAACTTTGCGTGACCATGCCTAAATTCAATGCATATATAACTGAGCGCTTAGCTTAGCTGGTGCTAGTCACCAGGGGTTGTAAACGCCGGATGCGAGTTCGAAACCTGAGTGCTATAAACACAGGCTATAAGCCTGCAGAGCTCAATTGGTGCTGTAAACACTAAGATCGCAGGCTCCAAACTTTTAGAGATCATTCTTTTACTATTTTCCTTACCGGGCGCTCACTCGACGAATAACTCCACGGGCCCTGTTGCATATATGGACCGCCTCCCTGACGTACGGCTTATGGGCTTCAGCTAGGCTGATGGGGATCATGATCTCACGATGATGATGGTCGTTCCAGACTCAGCTGGAGATGCCAGCTGAGTGCGCATGCATGCGTACAAAGCATACTCTGAACGCCGTATATAAGATCACACGATTGTTCCTATAGTTTAGAATATACAAGCTTCTCTAGCAATCAGTATTTCAACAGGCCCTATCAGGACCATATACCAAAAATTCACATAACTATAGCTAAAATCAACGTATACACAACAGCTAAGCACTGGCTTATCCGGTGAGCATGGTGCTAGAAACACCAAGTCCAGGTTCGAAACCTGCAGTGCTGTAAACATTAAAATCGCTGGCTCAAAATTTGCAATGTCTGAAACACTAAGACCATAAGCTTGAAACCTGTAGTTATTTTTCTTGGCAGTATCTCCCTCATCTAACACTATGGGTTTTGCTTGGAAGGTAATGTAGTAGAAATTTTACATTGTTCGCCTGATTGTCGGTCTTGTTGCCCGGACGCTCAAGGCGAGCACATTTAGCTTTGGAGACCGAGCGCGCTTATGGCGCCATGGTATGGAAAATATTTAAACCACTCAGGTTTCCCAGATTATATACGGTGGCAGATTGTGGAGGATTTGGAGTTCGTTGAGATGGATGAGATGAGATTTAGATGGCCGCTGGAAATTGCATAGACGATTGTGGAAGCGGATGGGTTTTCTCATCTCAACATGCTCTCAGCCGTTTATTTCACAGTAAAAGAATAGTACCGCAGGTTTTGAGCCTAGGATATTGGTGTTTATAGCACTAATTGAGTGAGCACTGCAGGTTTCGAACCTGCTTTCTGGTGTTTCTCGCACCATCCCCAGCCAACTAAGCTGGGCGTTTATTCCATGTTAATTCAATACCTTTATGAATAGTTCACTCACTCGGGATCTGTCAAACGACTGTCCCTTCTAGCAACTAGCCCGGGGATATGTAAAAGAGGCTCCAAAAAAGTGATATCCACATGTTTCGGCCTGTGACCTTGTTTGGTGTTTACAGCACCTCTTACACACTGCAGGTTTCGAACCTACTCGTTGATGTTTTAGCACCACTCTTAGGCCGCTAACATAGGGGATAACCTCTTGTATATTCTACCTATTGTCTCCCAAACAAATCCACTTACTAATTCCCAGGGCCCATCAACTCATATCCCGCAGTAGGCCTTACGCACCGCAACCCTGGCAGTTCCTCGCCACTTCCGGCCGCAGCAATGAACCCCCACCAGTGCGAAACCTTCTACCCGATCTTTCTACAGTACTTGAGTTCACTCGGTTAAATACAATGTCTCCCCAAGATCACCCAAAAGCCACGGGGTCTGTATTACCTTCTAGTGTAGGAAAGACCTCATTGGTGCGTTCCCAGAGACCCACTCCCTTGTTCTTAGCAGAAAGGAGCGGAGTTATGCTACTGCATCTCTATCTACATCATCGTACATCACTCACCACCGAGTCCCGCCAATTTCCAAAGTATCCCGGGACACCTCGATCTATAGCTTCAATGATCTCCTCAGTCTTGGACTCGAGTTAACTGAATTCTATCCAGTTAAAATTCAGTGTGATGTTCCATGATTCTTCGTTACATGGGTTCAATGTTACACGAACTTAGGGTCAGGTTTAGTCCCGAGAGTAGAGCCGCACGAAAAAAGTTTCGTGCTGCAATTCCACTACCACGAACATCCTCACAATGCCATCCACAAGTGGCGTCAAATCGCCCTCTAAAAAGCGTAAACTCTCGGTCTCCGCCGCAGCCGGCGATACTAGCAAAAGAAAGAGCGCCAAAAAGCTCTCCACGAAATCGAAAGCGCTCAACAAAACCACTCCCACATCACAGGAAGCAATCCTCGAGCTCGAAGATACCATTGTCGAGTCACCCAAAAACTACAACAATATTGTGACCTTGCTTGGTCACTTTAAGGTGTGTGTACGCCCAGTTGGAGGGCAAGACAGGAAGGGACGGGTGGATACTGAATGGGACGAATCAGGACTCTTTAGAAACCGATCAACAAACCGCTGTCATCGCCGCCGTTGCGTTATGTCGCACATTCTGTCGCCTGATGGCAAAAGGCCGGTTACTGAAGCGCAAGGGTAACACCGAGGATGAGGCGACAACTGTGGTATGGATGAGGGAGCGGTACAAAGAGTGCGTCGCCCAGCTTTGTGCGTCGCTGAACAACGAAGAGAGCGGTGTGCAGAACACGGCGTTGACATTGCTTATGAGGCTGGTCAAGGAGGAGGGCACGCATGTGGTGCCGGAAGGCGAGGCATACTATTTCCCAAATGACACATTCTATAGGATCGTAAAGGGGATCGTTGTGGCGGACAATATGGACGAGGAGGTCAAGAGAGAGTGGGTGGAGAAGTATGTAGATGTTTACGACGATGTTCGATACTCGTTCTTCACGGCCATAAAGTACAGTTTTCCCTCTCCTAGAGTTGTCAATTCCTTACTAACGGATCCAGACGCCTGATCGACGAGCGCGAAGCTCAAGGCATTCCCGAGGAACTCCTTACGAGTACTACCGACCTCCTTCTCCTCCTCAAGAACCTTCCCACCGCCGATACTACCGAAATAGAAACCTTCTACGCACTTGCTCTCCCCTCGAAGCCTTCCCGTAAATCTAAGACACCCACTCTTCTATCACCGTCCGCCCACCGCAGAGCTCTCCAAGAAGCATGGTGTAGCATCCTCCGCCATCCACTCCCACCTGCAACCTGCAAATCGGTTCTTCTAGCCACAGAGCGCCGCATTGTCCCTTCATTCATAAAACCGCAGCTCCTAATGGATTTCTTAATCGCCTGTTACGATCATGGCGGCACCATCTCCCTGCTAGCCCTTAACGGCCTCTTTCACCTCATCACCATCAAAAATCTCGACTACCCCAACTTCTTCACAAAGCTGTACGGGCTGCTCGATCACAACCTCTTCCATGTGCGCTACCGCTCCCGTTTCTTCCGGCTGCTCGAAACCTTTTTGGCGAGCACCCATCTCCCTGCCACACTCGTTGCCAGCTTCATCAAGAAGATGAGCAGACTATGTCTCACTGCGCCCCCGGGAGCAATTGTTGTGGTGGTGCCGTTCGTGTATAACCTCTTCAAGAAGCATAGGGCGACGACATATATGATGCACCGGATCCCAGTGGATGCTGGGGAGGCTGAGGAATGGAGGATAAATGGCTATGAAGATCCGTTTGACGAGGAGGAAACGGATCCACTCCAGACTAGGGCGATTGAGAGTTGTGTTTGGGAACTGGAGACACTGATGAGTCATTGGCATCCGAACGTGGCAACGCTGTGCAGGATTGTGAAGGAGCAGTTTACGAAGGAGAGGTATCAGTTAGAAGACTTTCTAGATCATAGTTATAGCAGCGTGAGTATCCCCCAAAGTTCCTGCTCCCGCGCACGAGACTGATATGTTGCAGTTGTTCGATGTTGAGACAAACCGGGAGCTGAAAAAGGCGCCTGTGGTAGAGGTTGATATTCCGAAAAAGATATTTTTCCGGGTAGAAGCACAGGAGATAGGGGAGACGGGGAATGCGTTATTGGACTTGTGGAATTTTGAGTAAAGCTATAATTGTTATTACTCCGAGTAGGATTGTATTCCTATAACCTAAAAGAAAAATGCTACAATACAGGTGGTATCTAATCCAGCTAGTAGTTGATTGTACAATTCACCATAACGCCTTTACCCCGTTACCCACAAAATGACACCGTCCTGCCTTCATATGAAATGAGCGATGCAAACAAACTGGTAGCGATATCTAACGCTGGACATCACTTGTTTCTGGAGCTCCTCCTAATATCTCCAGCCGACTTTGAACCGCGCCCGCCTCTGCTGCCCCTTCCGCCTCTGCTCCCGCGCCCACCCCTGCCGCCTCTTCCACCTCTACTTCCCCTGCCGCCCCGACTTCCCCTTCCTCTGCCGCGGCCTCTGGTGGAAGTGCCAGGAGCAGGACTCGCCTCATCTTCAGTGCCATCGTCTGATGCAATGCCGTCTGATCCATCATCATCTTCCTCTTCCTCCTCTTCTTCCTCTTCTTCCTCTTCCTCTTCTTCCTCTACCTCTTCTTCTTCTACCTCTTCTTCCTCTGCCTCCTCTTCCTCCTCTTCGTCTTCATCCTCCTCTTTGTCTTCGATTCTGACTTCTTCATCTTTATCGACCTTACTGCCATCCTCTTCTTCCTTGGCATCTGGTCCATCACTCTCCACGGTGCCTTTAGCACTGTTATTTCCGATAGTCCGATCGTCGTCATCGTCATCATCCTTGCTATCAGATACAACCGACTGCTTATCGCTTTTGTCCTCGCTACTTTTCTCGCTTTTCTCCTCGTTTTTCTGCTCAGAGCGATCTGAATCAGCAGCGACAGTTTTCTCCTCGCTACTCTTTTTCTCAAAACGATCTAAAGCAGCAGCAGCAGCAGTAGCAGCAGTAGCAGCGCCTCCTCGCCCTCGCCCTCTGCCCCGTCCTCCTCTTCCCCTCCCCCTCCCCCTTCCCCTCCCTCCTCTCCCACCTCTGGTTGAAGCTACCACAGGTGATATCGAGCGCGACGACTTCTCTGTACGACCGGTTAGTCCCCCACGCCACAGTGGAGCGCGCGACGACGACGATGACGCACCGTCCAACGTATCGTCCTCCTCGTCGAGAATCAGGCCGCTCTTCCCATTCCCGGAAGCTCTCGGCGGGCTATCCCTGGAATTCGGGTCGATCCTTCTCGCCCTCATCATCTCGCCATACCCTTCCTCGGGCAGCTCAAACGGGTGGAAATCCTCTTCCGGGCCCGCATCCTCCTCGGGTGCGTCTTCGCGCTCGTCCAGCCCCTCTAGGTTATACAAAGTTTTCAGCTTCGCCCAGATGCCCGTGATACCCGTGTGCGCTCCCGACACGCCGTGGTTCTTCATCAGCTCCGCGATGCCGATGATGCGGAAGTGCTTATGGATCCCGGCCGGCTTGAGGCGGTAGATGCTGATCGCCTTGAAGAGCGTGGTTTCTTGCTCGTCGGTCCAGCCGTCCGAGAAGACGGGGGAGGGTGGATGGATGGCAAGCGTGGTTGTAACGGAGGAGGTGGGGAGAGGTTGCGAAGCGCCGGTAGAGGTGGGAGGCGCCGCGGCAGTGTCTTCAGAGGAGGCTTTGGGAACCGTCTTCGATTTCTTTTTGGGAGGCATGATTGGTTGTGGTGGTTGGTGTGGTGGGTATTGCTCTTGTCGCGGAGGTTGCGGAAGTCGTGTTAAGAGCCGCCTATGCACGTGAGAGAGGGGCGGCTTGGAATGGGTTACACAAGAATTCACTCACACACCACCTCTAGAATATCTAATTCGCCTACATTTCATGCATTTAAAGTGTGATAACTATAATCTCTGGATGCGCTCGCTAAACCCCTCGCTCACATATCATCCCTTTAGTCTACCATTTGTTTAGAGTACACCTGCATCACATATCATGCTCCAAACGCTGAAAGCATCTCCAAAGATAGAACCAACAGCATTCATCCCTCCATCCATCCATCCATCCATCATCCTTCGGGCGGCATCTAGCCAATCAAAGCGTTAGACGTCTGATGACTAGAACCGTCTCGTGAGAATGCTGACAGCTACGCCTGGCATCTGGATCTGAGGATTTTGCAAGAGACGACGCTCCAGCTTGTGAATTGTGGCAACACAAAGACAACGCGTGTTTTCGCGGGCAATTGTACTGTGTGGCGCTGGGGTTAGGTTTTATTCCAGATGGGTTGGTTTATCTATCGGAACACTGCCCCGCATCCAGCAGCAAGGCAGATAGATTAAGTCCCTAGCAGCAGCGCCGTTGAGATCATGGTTCAACATCAATCATCATCGTGAAAGAAGCAAGGACGAGAACAGCCGCCCAACAACACCGAACCACAAGGAAAGGAAACAATAATTTTTTTTCTCCTACTTTACGCGCGTACTGCTTTTCTTGCCACCAGTCCAGACTGGTACAACCCACCATCACCACACCCTTCCAAGAAGCCAAGCGGCGGTACTGCATCCCCGCACTCCAAGCAACGCACCCAACGCAATTTCCCAACGGAGATACATACGTTTGCACAACAAGCGCACACACGCTCGGGGGGCCTCTAAGTGTAGAATAAAAACCAGGAGCTCCTCTAAGCTACATACTTCCTCTTATCCAACATCCACCAACTTCCTCTCCCCTTCTCTTCCTTCACACAACACCTCTACTATCCCGCGCTCATGATGAGAGAAAGCGTCCTCTTCTCCTTCCCCTCCGTCTCCCTCGCTCCACCCCTCTCTACGAGCGCTCCGGGACTCCTAGTCCTCACCTCGTCCTCGCAGCCCACCGACATCGACCCCTCACGCTACGACATCTACCTACGCCTCCAGCACACACCAGACAACGAAAAAGCATCGCACCCAACCGACTGTCTCGTCGAAGCATGGCGCGAGCTACGTAAGACCTCGCCGTGCGAGTTCGTGCTCGCAACAGAGTTTGGCGATCTCACGATCACGTTTCCGGAGCTGCACCATCTGATCCCGCAGAGCGACTCCCGGATCGATCTCCCCGCGGAGGCGAAGCATGGAATGACATGGGAGGCTATCGTTAGGTCGTTTGAGAGCGAGGTGGATCGCTTCGTGAGCTATAAGAAGAACTCGTACTCGCTAATTAACTTGCCGTTTGGGGATGAGAAGGGCAGTAGTGACACCAGCAAGGCGAAGGCGAAAGAGGCTGGGTATGCCTACGGTGGTGGAGGAGAATCGGCGACAGCGATAAAGCCTTATAACCCAAGCACCTTTTCGCCGAGCGATGAGAAACGCGGGGGTGGACGGTTGGTGCTGGTGGATGAAGAGAATGGGAATGAGGTGGGAGAGACACAGGTTAACTCCGTTGGTGTTGTGCCTGGGAGTAAGGGTGCGTTTTCTCGAAATGCGAGTGAGATTGAATGGTCGATGAGATTGAGGGGTGGGGATGATGGGAATAGTGACGATGATGATGATGAGGATGATACTACTACGCAGTTGACTGATCTCGAGGTTTTAGATCCTGTCGAAATCACCTTTCCCGAGAATGGAGAGAGCGGCACGGTGATGGTGAGCACTTTGGAATTTCGTTCTGCATCATGATATCTGTGTTAGTTGTTGCTGCACTCTCCTTTGCACCTCATCGAGCACTACCTTCACATATATCCGACGCAGCTTCTTGAAGACTGCTACAGACTGTCATCCCTACAATATTGACCCTCGAAGCATTGCATCTAGTCTCAATGCTGACATTCATATCTCCAGGTCCGCACGGCCGACTACCTCAGAGATGCCTCCGACCCCGCCTACCGAAACAGCTCACTCGTCCAAACCGCGGCCACCGTCTCCCGCCTCGTCATTACCACCTCCGCCTACCTTTCCAACGCAATGGCCACCGGCGCGCGCACCTTCAGCGAGAAAACACAGCCCAACGCAACACCTGTGACCTTCCAACCCTCGACGCACCAGCGTTTCCAGCAAATCCACACTCTCTCCGCCACGGCCGCCAAATTCTCCTCAGCCACAGTCGGAAAGGTCTCAACGCTCGCACAAAATGCCGGCGCAAAGCTAGCGCGAAAAGACAAGGAGGGCCACGAGCGCGGGAAACCAAGGAACCCAAACATCCTGAACAAATCCCTCATCGCCTTCTCGACCGTTGCAGACAGCATCGATTACGCCTCCAAAAGCCTTCTTACCTCCAGCTCCCACGCTGCTACTCAAATCGTTGCACACAAGTACGGCGAAGAGGCCGGCGGCGTTGCAAGGGACCTCACTAGCACCTTCAAGAATGTCGGATTGGTATACATTGACGCCTCGGGCGTCTCCCGGCGCGCTGTGGTCAGAGGTACAGTCCTTCCCCATTCTCTCTCATCCCCCTAAACTAAAACCTGTCTAGGCGTTGCAAAAGGAATGGTAGTCGGCAAAGTCCGCGGCGGCGGCGAAGTCGTCGTTCCATCGTCATCAGCAGTAACACACATAGACGGGCTCCCACTAGGATGGGGCGATGGCCCGCTGGGAGGTGCATACGCCGGTCCACCGAGCGGACGGTCTACGCCTGTGCTGCCGCCTGGCTATGGCGAGTCCACTACGGGCAGTGGCCTCTATTTTGCGCCGCCGCCGGGGAGGGAGGGAAGTCCTACGCCGCAGTCGTTGTCGAGACATTCTACGAGTGAGAAGGGGGAGTTTCGGTTCTAGGAGAGCCAGCGTGGGAGGGGGAGAGGGAAACAGTTGATCAGAGGGAGGTTGTTGATAGGGAGGGGACGGTGATGCTTGCTTTCTGCGCGGGTGTGCTTTTTTTATTGCTATGCTTTTGTGCATTGGGATACACGTGTATTAAAGGTAGTTTGTTTTGGGTAGGAAAATCACATTCACGAAGAAGTATGCCAATCTACGTATCTTTGATAGATACCGTCCAACTCTCCTGTGTGAAATGAAAAACCAGAGCGGAGTTGTGGAATTCGCGAGTGATACTAGATGATTACACAGTCTAGGCCATCAATTCAAGGCTTTTTTCACAGGTACTACTCTGAAAGAAGTGAAAATAACTTGTGTACACCCCCGGCCGGCCACGAAGAAGAAGCGGTTGACTATCTGTATATCTTTTTCATAAATCACATCCTTCTCCTATTCCTCCTTGGCCCGTATCCCACCGCCGCAAAAGTCAATACAACCGAAGCCTCGATTCAGAGCGTAATTTCCGAACACCTACTGAAAGAGCGACCAACTAGTAAATAACAATGAGTTCGAGTAGCTAAGACATTATTACACACGCGCGGTAAAAGCCTTGAGCGAAGCCTGGGTCCACTAGAGTCAGGAGGGTGACAGGGCTACGAGGAGGCTGGGTCTAGGTACAGAGATAAGACAAGCCTTGACTCAGGCTCGAACCATCCCGTCTCGCCCGTGATCTTCGGCTATCGTGGGCCCAAAAGCTATTCAAAACCCTCCACAGATCCGTTTGTATTTGTATGTACATGAAACTTTAGGCTATGACTGGATATTAAAATCCAATACCCGCTCTCGGTCGAATGTATTCATGGTACATCACTCGACCGACTCGAAAAACCCGTCTCGTGGAACCCGCAGTCTCGGTAGGCTCTTATCATGTGCAACATGTATATAAATGGCGGTTTACCATACAATTGAAACCTCAAGTAATATATTGTATCGGTCATCCTTGCAGTTGGCGGAGACCTCTTTCAAAGCTGCATAACGTAGCTTTCGGTCTTTAGACCGCCCTTTCTCCTATCCCACCCCAACACCTCCGTTGGTGTTGGCACTTGTCTTGGTCTGGACAGCCGAGGACCGGCGTCGAAATCTTCAAATCGTGTTTCTTCTTTCGAGGGTCTCGGGTGAGATGCCGTGGCCGCGAGATCAGGAGGCCTGCAAGACAAGTTGTACAGCTGTTCAATATTATTTTGGATGCAGTGGGATGCCGTTATAACAGTCCATCCAATAGATCGCAGCTCTTGTCAGACACGTTTCCGGCGGAAGCTCTGCTATTCTGCGCACTATCTGTGGGGGTAATATATTTCCCAGCAATTAGTACGAGTGATTGCGAACGAGGGCAGTTAACCGTAGTGATGGGCAAAGAACAAGACGTCCAAGACTGCGTGGTATAGGCCCGGAGATATCTGGTTTTCCGTGAGTCGATGCAATTCAAGGTTGTAGGAGACGCCTGAGCAAAAGCACGCAGCTTTGACTGTATCCCACCTCAGTCTCCGCCTTGCCCGCATCCTCGCGTAGCCAAACGTTAGGCTCGACCAGTCGGTACATAGAAGAAACTATTTTAACCATTAAGTAGTCTCGAGGGTTTCAGTACATACTAGAGCTTAAAAATCACCAGACTGGGTCCCAGCCGTGGACGAGATATCTCTCAATTTTAGATTATCTCCAATAGACCAGCGGAGGGCCCAATTTTTTTCCGCGTATGAGAATTCAGTTTTCTTCTGCCAGTACCTGAACGACTGAGACCGGAAATTCAAGTCAAAGAGATACTACCAGTTTCGCTGGGTGGGACATTGACTCCATGACCACACTTTTTTAACTGGTCCGTGATTGAACAGTTGTAATGTGGGATGAGTTGACGATGGCGATCGGCAGGCGATCAATGCTGCGATGTCACTTCCGGTAGCGATTCTCGCTTACCATTAGGGTTCACGTGGCTGCCATGCAAGTGTACTTGGCAGTCGTAGTCTTCAACCGCCGTATCTTCTCAAAAGCACTCCCAAATTATCAGCGCGATCGTGAGATACCTGGAATAACTCCTCACTTCCCATACAGTCAGTCACATTTCCAAGACCGTGGTCTGAGATGGAGTACGTATGTATAATATATCTGACATCCCGAGTACTCGAGCTGACGAGTTATCGGGAATCCGATGCATCCCAGCTATTCATACTCTGCATATATACCCATGTTGGGCATCACTGGATATAATCCACAGATCCCTCCATCAATCTAAACAGTACCCTACACCAAGTGCTCTACCTCGTCCACGTATTCGTATCGTCTCCATAGCTTAAACTTCACCTACAATTAGGTAATTAATTAATCAACTTATTCTCATCATCGCATCAAAACCAAGGAAGATGTCGATTTTCACTTCCCATTCCTTCCTAACCCAGCATATTTTCTTCCGCAGAACCAACGTTTTCACCATCGGAGACTCTAACGTAATTCCGGCAGAGTACTCTACTACGTGGAGCCGCTTTCGGGCCGAATGATCCCAAAAACCCTTATTCCTCCGTGGATGAGAATGTAGGCTGGGAGATCACCCGTTTCATCCAGGAACATCCCCGCAGTGTACCCTGTGCAAAAAAAAACGGTAAATTTTCGGTACACTAGGAATCCGCGGTTCCGTTAACAGATAATATACGGATCAAGGTTTAGGACGGTGATGACCGAGCAAACAAGCAGGGGTCCCGAACTCCAGCTATAAGTTAGTTCTAACATCTGTCTGAACAAACTCTCCATCAACTGAAATGTAATGAGAGCATAAGTCAGGAACAACCAACGCCTTATCACGTATCTTCTAAGGTGACAAGTGGCACACATTATCTAAGGCAAAGCGGGTGGTAAGATAAGCCACCACCCCGAGGGATGGGGATGGGAAGTAATCTAGGTATGCCGGCAGAACATAGTGTGGAGCTGTGAAAATGTTCTCTCGATGTGACGGGCCTGTTCTTCCGACGCTATCCGACATGCCAAAGTTCTAGAATCCCACCAACTGCCGTGTCACAGAAGGCGAGTGTTTGTATTCCCCCATTATCGTGAGGAGGGGTTAGAAACTGGCTTTCGGGGTTTTTTATTTTTCGAGGCGACAGACTCGTAACATACTTGCCGTGGGCTACGGGTGGTAATAGCGATTTGACAGCGGGAGGAGGAAGATGCATCACGTATCTTTAGTAAAGCACGCCTTCTGAGCTGGTTTTAAGCTGGTTTTGGAATCGGCTTACTGGCAAATATATTTTTCCTTGGTGAAAAACTCATTAGCAGGCAGCCGCTGTTGTCAGGTTGATATCAAACCAGCCACACTCCGGAGCTGAAGCCTCGGGCTGAAATGTAAACATTCGAAACGCAACCACCCACATATGTGCCGGGAAGAATATTTTTTGGTAACTACCCCCTCGGAGAAAGCAATGGGCTTTTAACGGTTATCGCCAGCACAATAGAATGGGCTATATTGCAGGGCAGAATTGTGAGTTAAAATTGGGTAGGGCAGTGGTGGTCATTGGTAGGTGAGCATTGAACCAGCAGCAGCAGCTTTGTCCTATATATTATTACCGTCCGACTTAGGTTGTGGCCATCCGAAGCCATCACAAGTCGTTGTGATAGACTCCTGAAAAAGCCCAGATCAACTCATGAACGCATGGTCGTGCAGAATCTGCGCATCTGATACTGGACTGTCATACTAAGTCTACCCCTGGGTCACTCGGGGCAATACTCAATGCACTGGGAGCTTGGTTCGCCATGGATGCAACTGTTGTTAACTTGTGTCAGGGTGGTTAACTGTGAGCATCCTGTAGCTAGAACCAAATCTGAGTAGTGGGCCGGCGACTTATATTGATGGTACTCTATTCAGAGTGGGGTAAGTCATCTGCCCGTGAAGCGTTCTCTTCTCGGATTGGTACATTATGCATGCTCGGAGATCGATGTTTTCGGGCCCGGACATCTGTTTCCTCCACACACTCACGCAAAGGGCAGCGTTCAACAATCCCCACAAATAACCAGGCAGCCGTTGGAAACCAGTGAGGGCGCATTCTGGAACTCCAAAATGTGGCATTGGCTGCTTCTGCTGGTTCCAATTCGCGCTCGCTGCAGAGGGCATGCATGATGCACCCACCATCGCCGACAGCGCGAGAGGCTTGCTGACGGCGAGTATAGGTTGATCGGCGGTTAGGACCACTTCCGGAGGTTCGCTGCTATCCACAGCCTACTCGAAGTGAAGACACCAAACAGCGACTCTGCAACAGCTGCCCGTTACCGGAGCCTTGATCACCATCCCATTCAGGAACGCCGCAGCCGCAATAGTGTGGTAGTCCACACACCAAGCATTCCTGGGGAAGTACTTATCACTACAACGGCGTTGTGTCTCCCATGTAGAATAGGTAGCGACGAAGACGGATGCAACTCGTTCCGCATCTTTCAACGGTCGTATGCGTAAATAAGAAATTATCTCGTCGATCGTTGAGTGGATTAACGACATAACCGGTGCTAATCTCCCAAACTTGACTTGGACGCCACTGCCGCTCGACCTTCCTGCGTTGGGGGGTATGTGATATCGGGATCCGGGGATGAAAAAGCAAAACATCAACCGTCGTAAGCAGCAGAGATGCCCAAGACAGAGTCGGTGTCTCGGAGGGAGGGTGGAAGGACAGGTGAACTCATGTCAAACAGACCCCAAAAAAAAATACCTCTATGCAGCAACGTTGAATTGGTGTTATCAGCGGCCCTAATGATAGAGTTGGCTGTGATTGGGCCGGCAGATTGATTCTCCATGAATTCAGTGGAGTACATGGGCTAAGTACTTAGTACTCCAGAGGCAATTTTAGTGATTCAGATACATGGCCGTCCACGGCCCTACCCCATAGTGACGATGATCCCCGCTCGACACCACCGTCTACGCTGCTCTGTGCTCTTCAGACCGCACCCAAGTTTCGGAGGACTCTCTCAAGCGGTGCCCTCTTGCGGAGAAAACGCTGGCATTCACTTCCTGTATGAAAATAGAAGTGAAGGCACTAACGCTAATAGGATCGCTTGTGCTACCACCATCTAGAGACAATCGCCCCTTCGCACAGACACCACAGACACCATCAAACACTTGACCCTAGTTTGGTGCATAAGGGTGCTTCCCCAGGCTGGGCTGTTGAATTTACCTTCCCCACGGCTACCACTACTACGGCCACACAGGCACACCCCACGATAAACTTAGTGAGAGGGAGAATATCGCCGCCATCTATCATACATTGGCATATCAATTTGCGACAACTCTCTCCAACACTCTCGGCGGGAGGATCACTTCCCTGCTTAGTGATTAACATTACATGCCTTTGACGCTGCATGAAGCACATCCTGTCCTTGGGTACGCCTTTTATTACTTGCGCTGTAGCCTGTTAGGGGGTTGGGTTTATTTTCCTTACCTTCCTTCTCTTCAGGGGAGCCCAGAGTAGTTAAGCCAGTAGCCCCCCCCACCTCTGCCTAGGCTGGTCAGCTCAAGTGCAAAGTTGAGTTGCATACATATCGTGCTATTCGCGACGCTTACTTTTCTTCGTCCTCCTCCTCCCTCCTCCTCCTCCTCCTCCTCCCTCCTCCTCCTCCCCTCCTCCTCCGTCTGTCGCTCGACTATACTCACCACCATTCTTTCGCGCGCCTCTTCCGATACGCCCAAGATGTCGGGCCGACCTATGTCGTCCGAAGTCGAGTTGATGTCGATTCGGTCTGACGTCAGTACTAGCACACAGGAAGCATTCCCCCCATTCTATCGACGAGATAATCCTCGCGGGGCGAGTACATCTGGAGAGTACGATCGCAGAAAGGCTTTGGCGGATCTACGGAGTCCAGACGATGTGGGCGACGACGACAGGGTTCAATACCCGCCGATGCCTGAAGATAAGAAGCTGGGATACTTCTCGACGGCCGCGCTCATTGTTAGCAAGATGATTGGGACTGGTGTTTTCGCGAAGCCTTCAGTGGTGCTCGAGAACTGTGGGGGTAAAGGGGTGGCATTGTTTCTTTGGGTTGCATGCGGCTTGATGAGCCTGGCAGGGTATGAATGAACCTATCCGAGTCACCCACGATGTGTTTATACGGAGTTTCCCGTATGCATATCTACAATGAATCGTTTGATCTGACTGGTTCTGTGCCAGACTTTTGATTTATGTGGAGTTGGGAATTACACTACCATTTTCTGGCGCTGAGGTGGTCTATGTACGGTTTCCGCTTCCCAGGATGATTGGATTTAGCCCACTAACGCAACCGCACAGGTCGAAGAATGCTATCCACGACCCAAGTACCTTGCTGTTATCGTTATCGCATTGCTCTTCATACTCTTGACCCATTTTGCCGGAAATTGTATCGCTTTTGCAAAGCTCGTGCTACAGGCTTTTGAGCCAGGAACGCCCAACCCGGACTATCGGTTACAGAAATTCATCGCTCTATGTCTCCTTACAGGAGTATGCTTGCTACATATCTTTTCTCGGAAGATGGGTATCGCCGTCAACAATTTCCTTGCTCTTTACAAGGTCGGCTTAGTCACATTTATCATAATGTGTGGATTTGCAGCCATGGCGGGAGGGAGAGGGAAAGGTGTCCACAGCGACCAGGGGTACGGCCTGGAAAACTGGGATCATGCTATGGCAACCAAAACAATGTCGATGTGGGAATACTCCAGCGCTATTCTAGGTGTTTTGTGGGCGTACACTGGGTGGGAAAACGCCAACTACGTCTTGTCCGAGGTTCGAAGACCACGAGGCAACGAATCGAAGGTTTTCAAGGTCGCAGCTTTCTCCGCAATCGGCCTGACCACCGTGTTATATGTGCTTGCAAATGTCGCATATTTCACGGTTCTTACCGATGAAGAGTTGTTAGCGGGTGGAGACATGGTGGCTGCTAAGTTTTTCGTCAAGGTGTTTGGAAATGGGTGGTTCATCGAGAGAGGATTCAAGGTCATGGTAGCCCTGTCGATCATGGGAAATTTCGTGTCGTCAACATACGGATTGGCTAGAGTAAAACAGGAGATTGCGAAGCTCAGGATTCTGCCGTATTCAAAGTTCTTCGCGAGGCAGAGCCATTATGATACTCCTGTTGGTGCTTTGGTTTTGCATTGGTTCATTGCAGCAGCATTCATTGTAAGTTTGGACTGTTCCCTGTATATTGCTCTCCACCTCTTTCGTGGACTAACAGTAACAAAGATTTTCACACCAAGCAACAAGGACGATGCCGCCTACAACTTGATTACCGATCTATTCATCTACGGGTCCAATTGGATGATAATCGTCGTCTCCTTGGGTGTTGTCTGTCTCCGGTACCGCAGGACTGGGCCCAACCGATGGGAACCACACATGCTCCCATGGTGGGTCTTACTTACCGTTATCGGCACCTACGTTCCTCTCAACCTCTTCATCATCGTCCTTACCTGGTGGCCACCACATTTCCAGCTCGACATCCCTTCATTCGCCACGCCTGGCGTCGCGACTGGTATCATCGTTGCTGGCTTCATTTACTGGGTCATCTTTGCGAAGGTCATGCCATGGCTAGGGTTCCAGATTGATTCGCAGCCGGATGAATTGGTGGATGGAAGTCGTATTGTTACCTACAAGGTATATTTCGCCTCCTCTCCGCTACATCAGACAACTAATAGTGAAAATAGCGAGTCAAAACGGGATTCGCAGAGAAAGCCTCGATCTGGTGGAGGAAATACATGACACGGAAAAAAAGGCAGGAGTAGCAGCGTCGTTTTGATCCGGCCGGCGGTGGGCGTTCTTTTGGCTCTTTCTGCAATTAGCGACATTGGGTGGGCGGCGTTCATCAGCATCCTCATTTTTTCTATACCGTCGACCACTATCGTCACATCTCGTCTTCTTTCTATTCTATAGAGCATGGACGGATCATGCAGCAACACTCTTCAACTACATAGCACAAGGCACTCATTATGTACATATGTACATTCTACCATTGTGACAGAGGCCTTCCAGTAGTGTTTCCTTCTCTATCATACATACACCCCTCCCTCCTCTCGCTTCATTTTCGGCTCGGAGTCTTAACTTTTTTGGATCGGTTTTTTGGTATTATAGTTCTACAGTTTCATTCTTGGATATGGCGTTTCAGGGTTTTTTTTGGACGGTTGTACTTTTGGGCCTGGCTGGATTACTCTAGGGATGGGATAGGATCTTTTTTCTATTCGAGCTTGTAAATATTGAATGTGTGTGAGGTTTTGTACGTTTTGAGTATCTACGGGGAAAAGGAGAGGAGAGAAAGAAAGTGCAGTATCAAGTATTTTTTGTCCGCTTTACCAGTGGCGCCTCCTGTGATAGTAGACACAACTATTGCTAGGGTGGGATGGTTTTGTATTTATAGCCATCCCATCCGCCACTTAATATCTATGATCCATTTAGTCCTTTCACCTGCCAGTCAATCATTCATCATAGATTAGCCTTCCACCTCATATTTCCTCCCTACCAATCCATCTATCGTTTCCTTTCAAAACATTTACTAACTTAGATACCCCATTCTCCTACCCCCTCGCCACAGCAGCACTCGCTGGGAGCGAGTAAATGGGGTAAGTATCCACGGACCATGGTTCATCCCGGATCTTCTCACCCATCGAGTTTTATCATTCCCAATCAACCCCGCCTTCCCAACACTTCAGCCCCCCTGTGCGTCTCCGGCGGCCCTGTGAACATGCAGTGGGAAGCCCTCCCTGTCTTCCTGTAGGGGTTGTCCGCGCGAAGACCCCATGGTTATTTTAACTCTATTCCCACATATCCCCGCCTGTACATACTACTGGCCAACATGATGTGAGCTCGAGCGCATGACCATAGAATCAAACCGACACAACTCCAGCTGTAGCAGTAGGTGGGAGGCCTCCTCCTCCAACACCAGACACCCTTTACGGTTGGCAGATTTTTGGATAGTGCAAGCTGGCGGTGGCGGGGGGTACGGGTACGAACCTGACTACCTATTGCTTGAAACAGTATTGCACTTACCAGTCACTCGGAATTGACAAGGGCAATATAGAGTAGAGATTCTGAAAGCGGTCTCAGATTAGCACGCCTTCTTGAGCAATACACACCCCTCGACAGCAATTTTACTTTGTAAAATTTCCAATCCGATCCTAACATTTAGATTATGTTCGAAGACACACAAACAGCCCACCTTGCGTTGTATCCGGTGAAGGCCAGTAAGTATGGTAACCCTCAAAAAATGCACTGCATAATTTTGATTGATTGGATAGGAGCGGGAGTGTTGTTTTCCGTATATACTCCCAATTATACCCATACCCCTGTCATTCTTTCCGCCCCCGAGAACGCCTGGGGGACGCCTAGGCAGATTTCAAGCTTTTATTGCAGTTTCTGATTCAGGGCGCCAATAGAATGCTCCGCCGTTTGCATGGGTTGTCACTCGGTGCGTTAAGGTTCTCGGCCGGAAATTTGGGCGTGGGGGCAAATTTACTTTATCCTAACTACTCCTACTGCTGTGGATCTACAGTATATCATCCTATTCCTGCTTGATCGATGGGAATTTTCTTGAACAAATGATAGGGTTTGGGAAAAAAAAGTGGGACAACTCATATCTGGCTAGCACCATGAAGGGGAATATATCAAGGATATCACATGCATTATTAGTAAAACGTGCTTTATTGTTTACTGCAAACAGGAGGTTTTGCTGCGCACTAACATTTGTGTTAGCGTCTGCCCCCCAGTCATCACTCTAAAGTCAATAGGTGTCACGTTTTTTCCCTGCCCTGAGTACTTGGTGGTCTACGGATAAATAGAATGTACAAGTAAATTGTGTGCTAGAAAACCCCAACAACGCCAAGCTAGAATTCTATCTAATTGTATCAAGACCTGTAGCACGCCGTTCCCACACCGAAGCCTCTAAGCACTGGCAAGCTGAAAGTATCTTCAAACGGCTGCCCTGCTCACGCTCTCAAAGCCGTTCTCCAGCAACATCAACATGAACTAGGTACGTCACCCACCATCCCTGGATGATTTTGATAAGACGATAATTGTCAAAAATCAAGTCTGTTGAATTAAACGACAAATTGGTTTCCAGAATCCAAGAAAGGTGGGGAAATATCCAGCTCTTACCTCCAAAATAGCATAGGCGGTCACCCCGTAGGAGGATAATAGTGGCCACTCCTTTGAAACCGTTCAAGATGACTCGTTTCGAAGGGGCTCTAATGCCGAGGCTCGAAAACCCACTCTACCTCGGGACGTCTCGTACTAAGGCTTATGTATATACTCTAGTCCCTAGTACCCAGTGCTCCTCATGGAAACAGTGCTAAACCGAAGAGAGTGGTTTCAAGACTCGGGAGCGACGACGGGAGACTGAGAGCCAACGTGGGCAGCGAGAGAATTCTAATACAGTCGGAATCTTGGTGAGAGGCATCGTGTGTATCTTGTGAAGGTGAAATACAGCGATATCGGAGGTGAATGCTGATAGCGGTAGTAATAGTAGATAAATGAGAGAATCAAACCCAAGATGGTCAATATCTCTTGCCATCACCGGTCATATGTCATCACTCATAGAGTCCGCCCTGCAGCTGAGTCGAGACATATCATCTCGTGGACAACACTACTGCCGACAGAAACGAAGTTGATTCTCTAGCAGTCTCATGGACGAGACGATCTCTTCTATAGGTTAGATGGATTAAACACCATGTGGTAACATGATTTTATTCACCACATTTCTTCCTCAGGTTTCGAGCACCACACAATCTACGTAGTTACAGCAGTCATTCAGCATACATCTGGACCCACTCTTACCCACCCGCGTGCCATGGCAGTTCAACAAAGAAGTATCAGTTGGTGAAATGTGTATCGAAGGTACCGACATCGCAGCCACAAGCAGTGTTCTCCCGGTTATCTACGGATATTTATCATACGCGTCGTCATTCTCACAGGCAGAAACTCGACTTGATTATTATGCAGAGTGACGATGATGCCTAGACTCGTTCCGCCGATGTTCTCAATGGTATTTGGTACTGTTGCTGTGAGGAGCAACGTATGGTCTGTCCGGTTTCTTAATCTCAATGTTCTCGGGCGGCCACTCATCCTTAGATTCGCAGACTAGTTGAGAACACTGGTTGCAAGATGTTCTATTGAGACTGCTAGAATGCTCGTAACCAGTGGAGCAAAAGGGAGATGAAGCATATGACGTTGGGGCCGGAGACCCTCTGTGGAGAACATGTGAGCTGTCTCGACTTGGGCGTTCGATGACAGCTGCAAGGATGGATAGAAGAGCGCTGGGCCTTTGCATCTACTCCTCATCAAAACTTTAGACAGCTTGGTATTTAGAGTATCTAACCCGGCTAGTTATCTATGGCGTTGAAAGACTATGTAAGGAAGAGCACCCCAAGGGTATGAGTATAATTGGGTATATACAAAAAACCAACAAACCCCGCTATTACCCAATCAACCAAATTATGTAGAGCAAATACGAGGACATTAACATCCAGTCATAATACATTCACCACTCATACGACATACCGCTTATTCACACAACCCACCACCCGACTACTACCGCGACTGCAACAACCCACCAAACCCTCTCCCCCGCCCTTCCACCGCCACCACTCCCCGTCGAAACCCCAAACGGCAAATTCTGCCACCCAAACGTGACACTCTGGGGCACACTCCCATTCTTACAATCTCCATTTCCAAAATCGAGTCCCGCAAGATCATCGGGGGTTCTAAAGAACATATACCTACTTGTATCGAGCCCCTGGAACCCTTTGGTGTTGTATGGAAACTTGTCCGTGTTGTCAGTGGCGCTGATGTTGCGGATGAGAATACACATCACTCTGTTCCCGTACGCTTTTGCGGCATCCGGATAGTCGGTCATGACATCGGAGTTACTCGTGTCGCCGAAAAGCACGAAGCGCCGGTTGGGGAAGGTCTGTAGGATCCGGTCGAGGAGGAATTTGCGGATTGCGAATGTTTGGTCGACAGTCGTGAAGTTCAGAGGGCGCGTGTCAAAGGAGCCCAGCGGATAGTGCGAGTATATGAAATCCATGTACTTCCGTGTCGCTTGCTCGGGGGTGGTAGTGAGGTAATGGAAGTGGTACGGCTGCTCTGGGTGTTGTGTGCTCCACCGCGCAAAGTTCGACGGCATGTTTAGCCACGGGGTGAAGTCACGGGCAAAGGTATTCAGCAGCCCCTCGGTGGGCTGGTAGATCTTTGTCACGCGGAGGGTGTCGTCGATATCGGAGACGAGGACGACGCCCTCGGGAGGAACAAGGTATGCGGTTGCGTTCCCCGTGTTGGTGCTATTCGTGTGTACATCCAGACGTGTAATCACTGTTGTCCGCGAGCCGTCGGGAAGCCAGGGGTCGCCGCCGCTCGGCGGAACAATGGGCAGCGGAACAAAGCCGTCGATTTCTCCCCGGGAGTCTGTGCGCAGCGGCCAGACGATCCGGGCGGTCCAGTCTGAGTAGTTTTGGCGCTGTGAGGGCTGGACGTTGAGGTGGAATTCCAGCTGCACGTTACTCTGCAGGATTGAGAGGATCGCGGAGGTCAAGTTCCGCGCGTTGTCTTGCTCGTGCGGTTGCAGCTGACCCACGTTGAAGTTGGGCAGGAACGCATCAGCAGCTTGGTTCAGTACTGTGGATGAGACGATGCTGTCGCTATTGTTGAATGGGTTCAATGGCTGCTTGTATGCCCAAGCGTGCATATGGAGGTTCCAGGCATTGTTGGTCCAGTTTGCATATGAGCTATATCTCTAGTCAGTCTGGATGTTCGGAGGAGACAATTGTGGTGGACAACTTACGGAATATTCAACACCTCCAATGGAGCACTATTGAAAGCATTAATATTTACCCCTAGCTGGTTGGTGATCTCATTCGCACTGGGGATCTTGCTGAAATAGTTCTGCAAGATCCCTTGGGTGATATCTTCAACAGTAATCCCATCTTGCAGGCCATTAAGAATATCTGAAAGAGCACGGCGCTGAAGCTGCCGCTCTCGAACTGTAACAGGTTCGGGAGCTGCTGACGCTATAGTGACCAATAGGATAGGGAGGAGGAGGAGCGATAGCGATAGCATTATAACCTTTGCCCAACTTCACCGTGATGGAGTGGAGATGAAGGTTTCTAGAGCTTAGGCATCTCTAGAGACATAAGCGACGTCATTTCGGGGGAACAAAAGGCTGGAAACCAGATATGTCCAAAGCTTGTCTTCTCGATCGTGCTGCGCCAATGACCGGGGTGGGTTTTATGCATAAGTGCCGGCATCAGTAACCGGATGCAGGCAAAACGCTCCCAAGATGGCTGGAATGCCCCAATGCGGAGCGTTTGTGCTTCTCTCGGATGTCGCCTGGCTCCCTGTTTATTGTCCCAAGCGAACGTGCAAGGCTGCGATTGGCCTTGTTTGACGTCATGCCGCCAATAAGAAGCTCTTATCAGGGCCTTATCGGTGATTGGCGGGGCTGTTCATAGCCACCCTCGCAAAGAACCTCCCCGTCCAATCGTCCAAATGCGCCATCTTGCTTTGTTCTACGTATCAGCCGCAGCGGGGTAGGGATGGCTCCACAGCCCTCTTCCCTTCATTTTTGCTCCCTCACTTCAAGGACAAGTTGGGCTTTTGTTGTGGTTGAGCGCGAACAAGAGTCACTGCGATAGGCAGCTAGCTGACTCGTTGCACAACATAGCAAAATCTCGACATAGTTGCGCAGTACTTTATGGGCTGCAGAGTTGCAGAGTACTTGAGCGGTGCGATAGCACGTCACATAGCAGTCTATTTCTCAAGTCCATGGGCGTGCTTCCTCGAGCTCCAGCGGACTGAACCTCACCCACCCCAGCCAGCTCGCTCCATCCGACCACTCCAGTGAAACGGGCGATAAGCTTCGAAAACAGATCCTTCTTTGTTGTGCCTTGAATATTCTCCGACGAACCAAAGCGAGAGTTTTTATTTATTGCTCACGAAGAAGTATTCAGCGAGAGATCCGATCCAATCGATCCTCATCTATCCATCGCTCCGCAACGAACCGAACTCGAAATCCCATCATGACATTTGGCTGTGTCTTCCACCCTTTCCGACGAGGAATCCGTCGCTGCAAAAAATGTTAGCCTTCCTCCAACACCCGCATATATTTACCGCTGACAACTTATATCACCCCGCAGCGATAATCGCGCCTCCACAACCTCCTCGCTGCCCTGCCTGTCTGGACCAATGTCTTCCGCCCACTTATTCCCCCCCTGAAGACGAAGGCCACCATCCCGTCCGCAGCTCAGAAGTACCAATCACAATCCCATGCACGCAAACCTACCACGCCGAGTGCCTCCGCGAACTCTTCGCGCTCGCGCTCGCATCCGGTCACCCCCCGAGATGCTGCGGAAGCTTCATCCCGTTGTCGACGCTGTTCCGATTATATCCCGACCCGCCTCCTCCTCCGCCTCCGCCTGCAGGAACAACACAGACCGTCGCTGAGAACACGATAGAAACCCCCATTACTGAGAAGCCGAAGCCTAAGGAAACTAAGCCTAAGGAAACTCCGCCTCCTACCCCAGCCCCAGCCCCAGCCCCAGAGAACAAAGAGCTCGCGACCAAACTCACCGCCTTCCGCCTTGCTACCTCGAACCCTGTCGACTGTGTGCACTGCAAGCGTTGGGTGCTCCCCGAAGACATCAACGAGGACCTCGAGACCGCGGTCTGCAATCTATCGCACGGTGGTTGTGGCGGGAAAACATGTGTGGTCTGTCGCGGGGAGGCACACCCGCTTCCACCTGCGTCGGCAGTGGAGCCTAACTCTAGGAAGGCACGGAAAGCAATGCGGAAGCTCGGGGCGGGGTGCACAAAGGTTACCGAGAAAGAGAGGGTGGAGATACGCTTCAAACGGTTGGTAGGGAGGGAGGGATGGAGGCCGTGTGGGAAGTGTGGGTGGATGTTGTCGAGAGATACCGGCTGCTGTGAAGTGGTTTGTCGGTGTGGTAATTACGAAACCTTGCGGTTTTAAGTGAGCTAGGTTTTTGGGGGGGCTTACGTTTTGGATATGTTTTGGATTTTTGGATGCTGTGTATTTTGGTATATACCTAAGTGTGTTGGATAATGACTGGCTTCTTTTAGGAATGGCCTACAAGTAGAGGCATATAGGTGTGTATGCAGATGGTCATCAGGGCCGGAATTACTTCTCTGTGGCTGAGGCTTGGATATGCAGCGCTCGCTCGCTGTAAAATAATTACGATATAAATCGTCACCCACAGGGTTGCTTTTTTATATGTACTATGCTACAACACCGTGCAATGGCCGCTTTGATGGAAAATGCTTGAAGGCGGCGTCCTAGCTCGGGTGTGCGGGCCAAACTCAGCAAATGCGAGCAAAAAAATGTGTTGGGAACTGCACAGCCAGGTGCACATCTCTGTTCTTCCATGAAAGGCCAGGGCGAGGGGCCTCAGGTAATTACTACTGGCCTCTGTGCTTACATGCACGTTTGTGCTGGTTGCTCGACCGCACCTTCTGCCTTCGTTTCGCGTGTCCTGCATACAGGTAGCCGCGGCAGATTTCTTCGCAGCCACACCTCGCTAGCCCGCCCACCATCCCACCCCCGCGCCCCATTCCCTCCTACAAATCCTCAATCAGCCCCCTAAACTCAAGCACATCCCTCTCCTCCACCTCCGCCAGTTTTCCCACCGCCTCCAAATCCCCCCTCATCCCCTCCACCCTCGTAGTCCCATCAAGCACACACACACCCCCGCCCTCCCACCCCCTCCCCAACGCAAGCACAAGTAAATACAACGCCTCCTCCCTCCTCGCCATCTCATCCCCCAGCACACCACCCGCAACCCGTCCCACAACCTCACTACGCAACAACCCAGGGTTCCCCGTCAGCGTCCAGAAACTCTGCCATACCATGCCACGCTCTTTACAGAACCTTCGTACATCCCGGTCCCACTTTGTGGCTGGATAGAACCGGTTCTGAATTATACTGGGTTTTGTGGTGACTTCGGGATGCGAGTAGAGCGCCGTTAGCTGCTTCAGTGACACGTTGCTGATGCCAAGGTGACGGATTGTCCCTGCTTCCACAAACTCCTGCAAAACCTTCCACGCCTTGACCGTTTCTGCCACCGTGGGCAGCGGGGAGTGTAGCAGCACCGCGTCCAGGTAGGAAGTACCTAGATTCCTCAGACTCGTAGCAACAGATGTCTTTACCTGCTCCTCGACTGGGAGCTCGAAGTCGTACGGCGAGTTCTGTGGGTCCTGACCAGAAGGGGGCGTAAATTTCGTTTGTATAAAGAGTTGATCACGGAGGGACGGCGGAATGGCGGGACTGACAAGGTCTTCGCGGTAGTGTTTGGGTTGGCAGGCGGTGTCGATGCCTTTGAAGCCAGCCTGGAGTGCGGACGTGACGAGGGGGGTAGTGGAGGTAGTTTTCCAGGCTGTGCCATAGAGGAGGAGGGGGTGGTGACGGGATGTGGGGAGCGTTAGATATTGCGTCGGAGTTGCTGTTGATGTAGAGGCCATGGTGCGGCGGGCAGAGAAGAGGCGGGGATTCATGGGTTATGATATAGGGCTGGATTAGAGAGAGGAAACAATATGTATGTGCGGTGACGCAATTGGCGAGGTTTATTCGCTCAAACTAAGTTAGGCTACGGTTCAGCCCTACAGTATATTCGCCAAAGGTTTTGACGGAGCCAAGCGAAAGGAACGAAATATATATTCTAACTTTAGAGTACAGTACAGATACCTATCTTGTACGCCACAGAAGGCTACATGAACCGACGATGCCGAGTTCACTACCGAGTGACGACTGATGGACAATCATACCTACTCCTGACTTTGCTCGACATTTGACCAACGCCGTATAGTTTCTATGCCATGGCCGCAAGTGGCCGAATGCAATATGATTACAAACAAACAAACGCCGTATACTTTCTCCCCACTGTGAGAAACCACCCAAAATTGAAGAGTCCGATGGATTTTTTGCATAGCTGCCCTAAATCATTTGAAAGGTCGATATTATCACCACTACTCATAGCCCGGTCTTTTATAGCTTGCATAGGGTCCCATCATGCTAGCTAAATGATAATCACCGCGAGAAACTCGTTGTATCAGTGCACGGAGTAGACGATACTGGTACCCTAACCCTGCGCACGCACTCTCTCGACTTCTTTTCTCAAGTTTCAATGACCATTGCATTATATTAGACATATACGGTCCCAATTATTGGGGGGGGGGGGGGGGGGGGGGGGGGGGGGGGGGGGGGGGGGGGGGGGGGGGGGGGGGGGGGGGGGGGGGGGGGGGGGGGGGGGGGGGCGCGGGGGGGGGCGGCGGGGCGCGCGCCCCGCCGGCGGCGCGGCGGCGCCGCCCG
>Ga0307514_10000599_pt1 | contig 67414 bp, 65 predicted proteins | sample 16_EM_MG_FD_203088 | JGI IMG/M metagenome (GOLD analysis project Ga0307514, IMG submission 203088) | Populus trichocarpa ectomycorrhiza microbial communities from riparian zone in the Pacific Northwest, United States - 16_EM | ecosystem: Host-associated > Plants > Roots > Unclassified | place...
ATTGCAGATCTCAGTTGTGCCAGAACTTCCATTATAAGCCAGGAATTACCTGGCAGCAAAAGCTGCAGTATAGCCGTAAATTAGTGTTAGCAACGGGTCCGGGTAACCCGCCAGCAGTCCGGTTTTTAGCCTGCTGTTCAGTTCGGTTCGGTTCCAAACCCGGCCAAAAACCCAAACCACTTTGTCTTGGCGGGGCTGTTACCCGGACTGGACATAAACCCGCGGTTTTTTGGCCGGGTTGTACCCAGACCGCGGTCCCATATTACTGTTCCTGCAACTTTCGCTCCAATTAAGTATTTGAGTTCTGATCGTATCATGACATAAGCAGTACGTAGATTACGCAGCACTAGTATCTCTGTCACCTCCCACTTTCAGATTTGCGATCCGACTGATATTCATTGAGTGGCTGTACAATAAAGGCTCAGTTTACGCGAAATTAGCGGGGTTTCAATAGTGACTCAACGAACATTGGTCGGATCACAAATCTGACAGCGGGAGGCGAAAGAGCGGCCAGAACTGCACAATCTACATACTGTTCATGTTATGATACATTCAGAACTCAAATACTTAATTGGAGTGAGATATCTGGGCTTGCAAAGGCCGGGTTTTGAGGTGCAAACCGGCCCAAATGCCAACCGTCTGGGTTGTTCATGGGGTAAAACCGTTACCACGATTCGGTTCCGGTTCCAACCCTAACCCGGAAACATTCTAGTCGGTTCGAACCATTGTTAACACTACCGCGAATGCCTGAGCTGTGTCCCTGTATCCGACACTTTGGGATGCAGATTAGAGGTGGGCCCTAACTGCAATGATATGCCAGCAAAAGCTGCAACTTTCCTACGAATAAGTGAGCTCATGTCTCATATTCTGACTGAAGTACTGAATATCGCCTAGACTGACTTTATTGCCAAACGGGATGGCCAAATATATGGTGCTGTATCTGTCATAACGATATGTCAAGGATTTGCCGGTGCACCAGATCATCGATTATGGGCTGGCAAAAGCTGTGGCTTGCCCACAAAGAAGTGAGCCTGTGTCTCAAATTCTGACACCTATACTCCAAAATGCCTAGACTGACTTTATTGCCACTGGGATTGGGAAATTTGCAGTAATCGATCAGTCATATGAATATGTACTCAACCCTTTCCGGTGCACCTGAGCTTCGATCAAATGCCTGCAACACCTGCAGCTTTGCCATGAATAAGTGAGCCGTATCTCACTTTCTAACCAAAGTACTCACTATTGCCTAGAGTATCTTAGTGCCAACTGGGATTGGCAAATGTGCTGTGCTGGAGCTGTAATAATGTGACTCAAGATATATGCTGAGGAATCTCCAGTGCACCTGAATATTAATGATATGCCACCAAATGCAGCGGTATTGCTACAAATCTGCCAGCCAGTGTCTCGTATTCTGACACAGCAACTCAATTTCGCCTTGCCTGACGTTATTGCTAAATGGGATTGGCAAATATCGAAGGCTTAATCTGGGGTCATGAGACTCATGCCAGATCCCGAGGATTCCCTGGTGGATCTGAAAGTGGACAAATTATCGTCATTTCCTTGTTTTGACTTTGAAATGTATATTAGTGTTACCAACGGTTCCGGGTTACCCGGCTGCGGTCCGGGTTTGGAACCGGACCGGATGGTCCAGTCCGGGTTGTTACCCGGAAAACAGGGGTACCCACCGGGTTCGGGGACGGGTTCGAACCAGACCGCGGTTCCATTTTACGGTTCCTCCAACTTTGGCTCCAATTAAGTATTTGAGTTCTGATCGTATCATGACATGATCAGTACGTAAATTGTGCAGCATTAGTCGCTCTTTCATCTCCCGCTTTCAGATTTGCGATCCGATTGATATTCGTTGAGTGGCTGTGAAATAAAGGCTGAATTTAAGCGAAATTGGCGGGTTTTCGATCGCGACTCAACGAATACTTGTCGGATCGCAAATCTGAAACCAGGAGGTGAAAGAGCGACTAAAACTGCACAATCTACGTATTGATCATGTTGTGATACGATCAGAACTCAAATACTTAATTGGAGCAAGAAATGTTGACTTTTCAGAAGCGGGTTTTGTGTGGAAACCTGTTGCAACGGTTCGGTTCCGGGTTGGAACCGGACCCGGAACCGACCCGGGAATTTGGACCCGTTGCTCACACTAATGTATTTGTCGACTAAGGCTTCCAGTGCAAAACAAATTCGCAACTGACAAATGATTCGAAACCCTTTGCTACATGATGCTCAACATTCAACTTATGCCAGTTATCATGAGATAGGCCAGCCAGGAATGTGTAATGTAGCTTATCCAATACTTCATCCCAGATTCATCATTATTTATAATCAAGTACCCCAATGAAATCCTCGTCTAACAATTCCAACATCAGATCTTTGATTTCCTTCAAAATGATACAGAGAAAGGATTTATCTATGCAGTGTAGTGTGACTTACAAACGACCTTCTTTAACTATATGTATCAGTTAAGAATATGTTGGGTGACTGTCTAAAGAGGTGTACCTTGATGAATTGTCCTAACAATCTAAGATGATGGTTCATCAGACTGCAACAAGTCTCCATTCCCTGTCAGCTACATTGTATAATCCTCACAATACTGCAGAATCCGCAAAATCATCAGTGTAATGATGATCGGTCGACTCGTCAAGCCATGAAGCACTCTCTTCCGTGCCACTCCAGAGTGTTGGTAGAGATCACTTGCGTGGATATCATATCCACCAGGACCAGTATTCAGGGACCATATGTGCAGTACTCTGTTTTGACCGAGCTGGACAACTCTGGCAAATACCCACTGCTGCTCAATCAATACCTATAACTTCTGAGTTATTACCGCATGGTTTGGAGCTGTAAGATTTAGGCCTGTCCCACCCACTTTGGGTGTGGTTATGAATACACAGGGATTTTGTGAATCCTGGAATTTGAGCCACATATCTGTGCATTCATCATTGCTCATGTCTGCATACACATGGAATATATCCACATGATCTGCAAAATACATGGTTAGCCACCACTTCAAATGACGAACTTCACCAGGAAGAGGACAAAATAGCACCACCTTTTCTGGAGGAGGTGCACTACGGAGTGCATTTATATTTGAATCTTGTTCTGAAAGAATTGGCTGTCTTGATGCGTCGTCTGTGTCAGGTTCAGAATACTCCACGGTTTGATTGATTGACAAGCATTGGCAGAAATCTCTCCCTCAGCCATCAGAAAATTGGAGAATCCACGCAAGTATTGTGTGGCCATTTATCATACCATTGTCCAGAAAGGTCGTTGTGATTTTCCGTGTCTCCCAATACTAACCAGCAACATGCTAGCGGCCGTCTAAGAACCCACAATGCTCCTAAAGTACCCCGGGAAGTGTATCCCCCCACAATAGTCTTTGGTTTTGCTTGCTCATCATTAGACCACACGAAATCAATCAGGTGGGCATTTTCCATTGCTATCGGAACGCATGGTTTTCCATTGGCAAGTTTCAATTCCGACAACCTTCTTATCATCCACCGCTTTGCACTCTGTATTATTGGGTGTGCCCCATTCTGTTGAGCTTCTTCATCTTCGGTCCGCAGAGCATACATCAAACTCTGCACTGCGGAATACAATCCCTCTGCACAATGCTTTTCAATCACAGTATCATCCTCTGGATCGTCAGGCGCACTTGAAAAGAGCCACATCAGCTGATAACACCAGTTATGGAGTGATTGGAATTCCAGTGTAGCTGTGACTTGAAGTTTGAATCCAATTTTTGCATTCATTGCAATTTGCCAGCCGATACTGTTTTTAGTCTTGTACTGATAGAACTCATCAAGAATCCCAAAACTGCATAAACAGTAGGAGAGTTGGCCGTTGTCTGATGGTTTCGCTCTGGATGTTAAGGTATCATACGACAGAAGGTGGATTTTCCGTCGGTTTTACGGCTCCTCCATGCTGGTGTTCAAATCGTTCTTGGTGAGTTTCGCATTTTTACCGTGCAACAAGTTGACGAGTTTGAAATCAGTACCATGTTTCCTCTTGTTGATGACAGTTTTGAAGGTCTCTGCCACTCAGGGCATTGTAACTACCAGGATTGGTTCAAGGGCTGACACAAGTACTGGATGCCCATGAGGTGGTGTTGTCTGGATCACCCACAGGTGGCGGGGCATAGAATTCAATTTCTGCAATGGATACCAATCCCATTCTTCACCAACAATGCCGGATGTTAGGGGTAGTTCCTTAGCAGCGATAATGATACTTGATTAGGGTTATCAAAAGCATATATATCTATGATATACATAAAACACCTATGTGTGTACAATCAAGCGGTCAGGAACATGCTCTTTAGCGGGAGTTCATGTTAGTCGCGCGAAGTAAGGAGACTTCGTTCACACCTGGATACTTTGCGGGACATGCATGGTAATGATGCACAGCAGTCGATAGTCAAACGCGATTAAGAGGACTCGTCTCCCCTACCCGTAACGGGCAAGGACACAGCGAGGCACGTTCCGGTCTGAAGAAAAGTCTAGACCTTAGCATGATGTGACTGAGGGATTAATGAAGTTGGCGTTGGCCTAGAGCGAGCACTACTTATTGGCTCAAGTAGTCTGGATCGCAATGTAATCTGGTATCGGATATGAGCTTACGCCTCAGTGATCTACGTTGGCATAGTATCGGTTGGTCGCCGACTAAACCTATGACGCAATTAAATAACTCACTTGCATGAGGGATTTAAGAGGCGATAAGTATAACCAACTTGGTTGGTAGATGTTCCAACTACCGACTTGTACGTTTGCAAAGGATGTCTGAGGTAGGAAAGGATAAGCTGATATCGCACGATGGATGGCCTGATTGTTATCAGGAGTGTAATCCTTTCAAACGACATTGCAAGGACATGATTACCAAGGGTGTCGTGGGAAGTTATTATCGGGCGCTAGCAGGGTGTGGCCGAGATAGCGCTATCACACCTGAGGAAGAACGAGGGCTATAAAGACCCGAAGATGGTCGAAGGAATTGGAGGACATCATCCACAAGATTAGCTTTCAGAGAACACCGAAGACGATCATAAAATATTATTAAGAATTTTATCTCTCATCAGGAAGATTACTTCTCTCATCCACCTCCGAGATCAGGCGACATATATCTGGTCGATATCTGACACAATCCGAATACGCAATCCAACAGGTTGTCGTGTTATTTGAAGAACTACTTTCTCAGTTGGCAGAAGCTGGTTTAACCCACACCTACCATTTTCGTTTCTGCAAACTCGAAGGTATCAATTACCTGGTATTGAGGAAACTGAATACCGGACAACCACCATTCAAGGAGTGGGCAGAGGAGTGGTTACACGAAGGGGAAGTTAAATCTTTCTATACGAAGGAGACGGACTTTGGAGAAGGTTCGATTGGGCGCGCTCTTGCGTTACGGTGCAAGAGGTTGAGTCTTAGGATAAGACGAGGATAGAAAGAGATTTTAGATAGGCGGCTGTACTTAGTTCAATAAATGGTGTATTGATTATTGGAATTAAGAACCCCTGTAACACCGGAAAACTCATTGTTCGGCAAAATCTCCCACTCTTCAAGGTTATTCCCCCATGACATGGACAGTGGCAACCCCATTACAACTTTCTCAGTCACCAATTTGCAATTCATTGTGGCTGTAACCGAGGTGAAAGTCTTTCCAAGACCCATTTCATCCTCCACCAGTTTTCTTTGCATATCAGCATCCAGGACCCATCTCCTCACGATGAAGCACGTTGCCCACATCAGCTGCACCAGAATTATGGTTTCGGGCAGACCTGGAAATGAATGCTTGTGGCCTGGAAGACGGTCATCTGTTGATTGGCTGATTGGATAGGGGTTCCAGTGCCTGACTACCTGATCAAGAAACTCGTGTTTAAATTCATTGTTGATTGTACTGAGAACCATATTCAATACTGAGCTGGTATTTTCTGGATTGAGAACCTCCTCACCATCCTCTACTTGCTCCTGAACCTTGCTGGCACCTATGACTGTGTTCTTTTCGTTCTCAAATATCAAATTCATTTGCTCAGATGTAAGCTGGGCAGATGGGCTCATATTCCGGTGCTCCTGAAACTCATCACAATGTTAGGTATTTTACAGACAAGCAACCATTTGAACAGATATATATGGATGGAATACAATCAATTCAATTCTTTCAATCAGAACTTACATTAATACATGTATCGTTATCTTGCCTACCATCCACCTCTCCCTCCTCTCTTCCACCCGGTTCAGAACCTTCCAATGTCTATGAACAATGAATATTAGTTGAGCACGTCAAGCCATCAAACGGCTCAGGGGGATTACCGTTGCCAGTCTAATTACATGCTCGGCAATCACCTTCCCTGTAGCTCTTATCATTTCTACCAAAAATATCTTCACATTTTGTCCAAGTTTCAACTTGAAAGTATTTGAAAGGCATTAGTTGTATGAAATTTGGCCATATATGGGGTCATTCATTTTTTGCCCAGGTGTATACAATCCCACATACTTTTCCTCCTATTAATCCTGCTCCAAGTTGCACTTGAACATTGATTTTAGAATGTAAGGCTCTTTTGTGTCACTGTTTTTGTCGATGAAATTAACCAGCTCCTCCCAGTGCCTCACAACACTATATGAGCCTTGGAGTTGTTTGGGAGATAGAATGAAATCCTTGCCATTCGACACCCAGCGAATCACAACCATGAACAATGTATTTAGAAACTCTGGGAGGTTACTTCATGCTTTTTTGTCCACACTCTCTCCTAAATCCATCACCAGTCGCTTGTTGCCTTGCTTTCCCTTTTTGCTGTCTTTTCGATTCTTGCTTCAAATTTCTTCAAAACAATCTCAACGCACTGCCAGTGAATCCATTCAGCGTTAGTGAAACAAACCAACAGCAGCCAGTCCTCAAATGTCTCCAAACAATCTTCCACCACAGTCTCCCTGTGCCAGGGTCTATCTCAAACATGGTTCATATGGTTCTGCCCCCGGATAATCAACGGATGCTTCCTCTCCACAGACCCAGCCACCCATACATTCTTCCACTTTTTGAATAAACTGTAGTTGGCCTGCCCCATCGTATTGGCAAACTGCTTGAGGGAGAATTCGGTTGGCTTTGGGGTGATTGGCGGTTTACTTGCAGCACCACCCAAGTCCATCGAATCTTCACTTTCATCATCTGCAGTCAAATGATCATGGGGCATCTCCGGCAATGGAGGCAAGTCTGAAATCCCTGCGACATCTCATCAGCAAAAAATACCTCCATCCTGATGGAATGGCTCCGTCAGAGTGGAAACAGTCCGTCAGAGCCGTCAAAAACATCCTGGTGACGGCTTGATCCGTGCCTGGCAGTGATACCTCGCGTCACGTTGGATGTCGCCCTTTCATCCCAGTTTCACCGTCTGTTCTCGCAATGTCGGTCTCCAATTTTAAACGAACACTCTGGCGTTGATGGCCAAATGTGACCATACATCAGAATGCGTTCATTGGGCACGCGCTTCCATCGGGATTGCAATGCGATGGGTGACACTGCAAAAACCTCTCCTCGCGTTCCTTCCACCTGCGCACAATATTCAATGCTCTCTTTACTATTTATACACATCATTCCAATTCACCAGGTCTATGTGGCTATCGACAATCCATCGCTCGTTCCGTCCATCTCCTGTCTTACTACTAGTAGCTGTCTCTGGAAGTATATGCGCACAACCAACGATGTTTACCATGCTGAAAACTTGCAGAGCAGCTGCTGCCAGTGCTTTCTCACTTGTACAAATTTCGAGACGAAATCCAAGTTACCCAAGTTTTCAGGTATTGTGGTGAGCGCCAGGGCTAACCAGTACTCAAGGAAAGCTACATTCTTGTTCAGCAGCTTCATTTTGAATAGTTGTTGCAGTTGTCATGGGAGACGACCATTCAGCGCACCATAACATCTCCCTGGGCATTGCTTTACCCACACCCAGTCGTTCCGTCGGTCCCCTCCGGGCCAGCTCTGGGTTCCTGTGCATCGACAAATCTGAGATATGCATTCACCTTCTAAACCCTCAACTTCAACCTTAATACCATGGTCAATACAGAGCTCCATTGCGTGCAGTTGTTCATCCGATATATATGTCTTGTTACGACTCTTATACTTGATGAACTGCCGAGTGCCGTTGTATATTGTCATGCAGTGCGTTGCATCTTGAGTAATATCAAGTAATGCTCTGAAGTCTTCAATCATGGCATCAGGATGCTTTCCATCATGGCTGTTTTGGAGTCCCATGAATTCGGGCTTGGTATATGACTGTGAGCTCAGGGGGGCAGCCAGATTGGCGCCAGAAGGGAGTACTTTGCGGGTGGCAGCGCTGTTCGCTCGACACTGAGCGAGGGCTTGGAGATTCAGCTATCTGATTTCGAAGCAGAGAATGTGATGCTGAAAGGTGATTACTTGCGGCAGGTAGTTAACATTGTGATTGGAGGCATTCCAACCGTCCTTAAGATTCGTTTTATGTGTTTGTTCATGTCTCTTGGCAGAATACTGTTCCAAGGCTCCGTGTCAACGAATCTGATTGACCAAATGAGACATCAAGTGGATCTTTGGAATATTAAGCTCAGCATCTAACTCCTTGGAAACATCTATCTCATGGCTGATATAATCCCGCCAGGAGTTCATTTCGCGCCGGTTCTTGGGCACCGTCCAAGTTTTATCATTTGTTTCCTCGTCTACCTTTCGCTTCTTCATGAGTTCTGTTCTCAGGGCATTGGGTTTGGCCTTCGCCTTTTTGCCGGCTCGTTCGAGTAAGAAAACATCTTGGAAGGTGTGAAAATGACGCAAGGCTTCTTCCATGTAGCTCACTGTTGCATTATCATGAGATTTATATCGAACATACATATTGAATTCTAAAAATGCCCGTGTGCACTCAATTGCGCAATTGAATCTGGTACACTGAGCGGGGCTTTCTCCTTGTAGAGACTGGGTTACAACTCCAAGCAGGTACCGGCTCATTTCCTTCATCTTCTTCCCATTTCATTGAGAAACTTCCTCATATGACTTAGTTGTTGGTGTGAGGTCATGGTAAGCAGGCATGGATAACCATATTGCATTGTACTTCTCCAGCCATTTGTGCATCTTCATGAAGTGGATAATCCACTTCTGGAGGTGATCAAGCATGCTGATGTGCATTGTATGTAGGAGGTCGAGCTTTGGGAGGTCACTCACCATACAGGGACTATGTCAAAACACATTGAATCTTTCGTGAACATGGCGCAACGAGAGTTCCGCATTGGCTACCTTGGTATTTGCATCGCTCAGTGTTCGATATCGGTTGTGATTTTGCTGGGGGTGTTGCTTGTCAGGAGGGACATAATCTCCAAGCTCATTCTTTGCACACTAACTCCGAATGCAGACATATCGCTCGAGATGATGTTGGTTGCTATATTCAGGTCAATCTGCAAGCCCTGCTGCTAAAACCGGTTTGCAACGCCTGAAGTTGCCATCTGCACAGAGAACGTTGTAATACCCGCTCTTGGCGCTGGGATTTTGTTTCAACAGGAGAGGCTGAAGTACCCACCGGAATACCTTGTTCAGCTCTTCTCGGATTGTTTGCCGATGCTCATCCAGCCGCTTCTGAGGAATATTGAGGATCCTGATCGGAATCAGCAGGAGAGCGACCATTACGACGCTGTGCGTTGAGGGCATCTGGCGGATCTTCGACGACAGATTGCCAATTGTCATATATGCAGGCCACTCTTTTTCTTGTCGCCAGCAAAATTTGAGAGAAGTGTTCCGTTGTACATGAAGATCAAGGGAACCAGTGTATCCCCCACTCTGAGCATTGACTTAATGTCGGTTAGCACGTCATCACGCTCGGGGATCTCTTCTTACATGTGTTTCCCACCACCAGTCCGCACTGTGCATTTCGGTATAGAGGCGTTTCGGTGGTGTATCGCTGTTAAGGCAACGCTGAAGGGCGCAAATAAGATGCTTGGCGTATGCTGGCTTCCGCATCAACCATCTGATGCTGTTGATGATGTCTCAACTCCAGTATTGGATAGAGCATTGTTGATTATCATTCAATTTCATATCCCCGAGAGTATGTAGTTCCCACTCTCCGAGAGCCAGATCATCTCGCATCCTAGTCACGAGCCTCTAGATGCCATCCCCATTTTTGAAACTTCAGAAATGCAGAGCGATGTTTTCTTCCTTCAGCATGTTATCATAGTACATCTTCATGCCCTTTTTCTTGATCCCACACTGGATCTATTTGTACTCTTCACACGTTGCAAACGGGTAGTAGGGATTGTTTTGTAGCTTCATCTCAAGGAAACCCTGCACATCCTGTTCCCATGGCTCAGCAATGTAATCGCTGAGCGGAGCACTGGCACCGGGGTATATTTCAGTCCTCACCAGAACAGGTGGTGCTGGTTGAGACTCCGAGTCTGCGATGGTTTCAAGTTGTTCGAGGTAGGGAAACACGTCCAAGTCTTTGACTGAATCTTTGTTAGCGGCGAATTCAAGATGCTGAGCAGGTTCAACGCGTTGGGGCGCACTGGGCACAGTCAGATTCTTCTGGCGTGCAACTTGAAGGTGTTCAGGATGGTGTAATTTGATATGATTGAGTCGCCAGCTGTCTGAGGTGAACTTCATTCAGCATGAAAATTTGGGGCAACAGAAAGGGGTCTTCTCTGGCATTGTCGACAACATGCAAAGAGTGGAGTATTCACTGTAGAAAGAGACGAAAGTTGGCGCTGGGCCTGAGCAGTCTGGTGTGGGTATAAGCACACAATACTTGAGAGATTTATTGAGCCTCAACACCATCAAAAGGAGGTTCCTTACATGCCAGGAGTTGCAAAAACACTGCATGTGTGATGTCCCATAATACTATGAATAAATGAAAAATAAACCATAAGCAATCCAAAAACCTCGCAACACGTGTAATAATCAATGCCTGAGATACATCAATTTCAACAAAGGAAACAAACAAGCCCACAATCCTAACCCAAACGAACAAAACACCTCCAAAAGTGCCTTAATCAGTTGCTGAGATAAATAGATTACAGCAAAGGAAACTCACAAGACAAGAACCCGACCCTAACCCGAATGCAAGCCTCCTCTGCAACGCGAGGACTGTTTCACTCCTCACCTACTGAGCCATCGGGGCGCGCCTCAGGGAGAGGGACATCGTGGAGAACGCCATTGGGGACAGGGACATTGGGGAAAGTGCCATCGAGGCGGGGGACATCCTGGAGAGGGACATCGGGGAGACTGTTACAACCTGACAATTCGCCAAGTAGCTGCTGCTTCACATCGACTTCCGAGGTGTTTCTGGCTGCCTCAGCTTCTCGCAGTGTTGGCGCCGCTGGGCGAGGTTTCTGCAGCATAACAAGCCCCAAAAACTCCAGCCCACTGAGAGGATGAGGCTCCGGTGTTCGTGGTCATCGGCGAGGCTCCAGGGTATGTGATCATGGGGCAGGCACCAGAGGTTGTGGCCATGAGGTATGCTCTCGCATCTCCTGGACTTGCTCAGGTAGCACGGTTGGCTCATCATCTACCATGGTATCAGCATCATCAGCCAATGTATCTACCATCTCTCCCTGGCAAATGGTCCGAGGTTCTTTTCCATTATCCTCATCCTCATCCTCATTCTCATTCTCATCCTCCCCCTCATCCTCATCCACCTCCTCATCCTCATCCACCTCCTCCTCCTCCTCCTTCTCCTCTTCCTCCTTTTCATCTTCCTCATCTTCACCGTCCCTTTCCATATCCACATCACCGTCTAAATCAACGCAGTCCGGTGTGTCCACATCATCCTCCATGCGCATATCCACATCAGAATCATGTTCTGAGTCATATTTGCCATCCGACTTGATAGAGTCCGTATCATCATCTGAGGAAATTGACACGGCTGGCGATGCTTCAGGCTGTAAATATACCTGCTCTAGGTAGTCCTCCATTTCCAAGTCTGCCTTTGACATTTCCTTCTGCAACTGCAAAGCAACGGCACGAGAAAAATCATCTCCCACTGGGATTTGTTTAACAATACTTTCCCCTTTACCATTTCCCTTCCCCTTCCCCTTCCGATTCCTCTTCCCTTCCTCAGTCGCCTTCCCTTACCCCTTCCCATCCTTTGTTCCGTTCCCTTACCCGGTCCCTTTCTCACCGCCCTGCATGTCCTCCTCACCCTTGCCAGCGTCATTGTCATTGCCATTGCCAGGACGGCTCCTTCCACCGTTCAGAGCTCTGGGATCTACCCAGTTCTCATCATCATCATTCTTGTCAATTATCTCATCCCAATGAAGCCGTCTAACAGCCAGAAAGTCGCCTGGTTTGTACTGCCGGCAACATGGCTGATCAATCTGGGCCCTGAGATCATCGCTACCATACCAAGAGAACCGCTCGCCAGTGCATTTAACCGTCCCCGAGCTGGTTATCTGCGCATTGTAGCTATTGACTTGATCCCCAAAGGCATGGGGTTTGACTCACCTCCAATTGTGCATTTTATCTCGGGTTTTGTCAAACATTTGCCCCATATATGAGCGGAGGGCATCCCACCACTCCCGAAGAGGTGAACTCCTGCTCCTGCGGTACGGCCACATCAGCTGGAATTGTGAAAAGTGCCGAGTCATGACTGCATCAAGAAGGATTATATCATGAAAGAGGTCCCATGACCTCTCATCCGTGCCACCACAAACATTGAATATCCGTACAAGTCCACGGATGCGTTCCAAGATGAATCCCTGTATATGGTCCCGATCCAACAACAGGCGTCGATTTATAACTGATGTTGGCATCATTGCTCTAGCCTTCCCCTTTCCTCTGCTGCTGCCCTGTGGTGCCATCACTGTAAGTTGAAAATGAACCTACATCGGAAACGTTCACATTATGATATAGCTGCATGTAGCAGAACGAAACCCAGAGGGAACATGCAAAGTTGTGTAGGTTATCGGGTGTGTTTTGGAACAGGAGTCGTTGTTTTGTGCCAGTCATGTGATGTCGAGATCAGAATGCTGTCGGTGTGTATAGTACGGGAGGATAAGAGAAATGAGGTGTAGGTGGGAAGAAGGGATATATATATTCGAGTTCTGGTGATTTCTTGGTTCAACTTGTGACTTTTGTTGGTTAACGAACAGGACACGCCGCAGCCATCATCTTTCAGAATCACCAGGCACCTCATGCATGACAAGCCTCGAGACGAGATTTAGTACTCGCCGATAAGACAGTTTATGATGCTCGGCGTTGCTTTTGCATGACACATCATTTGTACCGCTCAGACCTCGTGCATCTCGGAGCAAACTGGGTTGTTCTCAGGTTGTCCCAACTGTGCAACCATCTAACATGGCTACGAACGCCTAGCAGTGGAAAAAGCACACGCAACTGATGTCATCGGATAGAGAATACGTCACTGTTCGCTTTGTGATACGTTTCGCTCTGCCAAAGGGGTCTTGCCACTAGGAAGCTGACGATATACAAAATCCATGGTTCGAAGTATTGTGCGAAGAACGAGTGCAATACTATGAGAATTGCATGAAGAACGCATAAAGACCCTTCAAGCGGTGCAAATAGACCTTTAGACTTTGCTGTAACAGTGAATATCAATGCTGAGTTTAATCTGAGTTTAATCTGATGGCAGTTAACCACATAATTGAGTGCATTTCAAGGGATGTCATCCCCGACTGTCGTCACGGGCGATATTGATTTAGAGTCTAGCACCAGATACACTGCCCCTCCCTTTTTTCTTCGAATCATTCCCTGGTCGCTCAAATAGAAGTCTACCTCGCCTGCCGTTGCATATGCATGCAGAAGAAATTATTCCTACATTCACGACATCGAACATCTGTATTGGACTATACCTTCCCAAACCCCGCAACCTGACACGACTCCTGTCGTACGAATTGTTTACAAACAACACAACTGTAGGCCTTCGGGGAATTCTCAACTTCCCCTGCTAAATGGCACATTTCCGCATCGGCTGGCTAGGGGGATTCCTCGCAAGGAGAGAGTTCCGTAGCCTCTACAATCCCTGGTCAGCACTCCACCCCCTCATCTCAGCTGAACAATTCTGGCGTGGCAGTTATCACTCAACGCGTGACTTCCACCCCATCCGCTAGACAGCGACAGTCAATGATTACATCAAACAGCATGCCGAGTACAAAGAGTCATAGCACACCAGCACCCGGAGGAACCTCACAGACAGACTCAAGGTGTCGCGTTGTATTCAGCCTCACCCCCGCCAATGCTAGCACTTCCACTCCTCTCCGCGGTCCTGAAAACCTGCCTACCTGCATCCCTAATGCTGAAGCCCGCGTGACCATTACATATCCACTGAGAATGCGAGCTACAGAAAGGAATCAGAGACAGAGGCAGTGGCAATTGCAACCGCAGGCAGTGTCTACACCTCGATCAGTTGTCTCCAGCAGTCGCAGCATCCATCGATTTGTTCACTCATACTTGACGCGTCTTGTATGTGCAACGGGCAGACTCATGGAGTTCTATATGCGGAACAGATGGCCGTTCATGAGTGCAAGCGCCTGGGAGACGGTAAGTTATGCAACACGACCCGCTGGGAAATCATTCGCTGAAGCCACATACTGGCAGATAATAGACAAGTACTGGAACACTGCTATGCAGCAAAATAACATTTGGTCCATAGCGTTTGAGGCATACACAAAGGAGATCTTGCAAGAGATACGCTGAAGCAACGGCCCACTTTGGATAATACATGCTCAAACTGGTACCAGGTTCAAGCACAAGTCGACAAAGTTAAATCCCATTTTATTCAATCAGCAAGGCACCATATAGCAGAGCTTTATGATCCCAACCACTTTGAATCCGACGCAGAGCATTTGGAATTCATTCATTCCCTTCTGGCAGACAATAAGTACCTTTTTCCTGTGGCAGAGTGTGTGGAAGGTGTTGTACACGGTCCAAATCCAACACAGAGAGTGTCGAAAGCTGCTAAGGAATGGCCAGCATCCACTTCACTTCCTGGCGGAAGCAATCCCAGGGTTTATCTACATCAAATTTTATCATAGGGCGAATAACCGCACTAAGTATTCTGATGGATTTTATAATTCCATAATTGACCACAAGGATGGTCATATACCCTTGCCACTGATCATGTTTACCTGCACTTCGTTGCGCCATGCTCTCCTGAAGTGGCAAAAGAACAATGGTGTTCATCCGAAAGCTTCCAAGTCAAAGCTCGATGCGTACAGACCTGATCGCTCAAACTACCTCAACTACAAGAACGACAATGGTAAGAAAGCATCCTGCTGTGCTGCAACAGGTCACAAGTTGTTAACCTCATCTGGTGTTGCAGACACATACACATTCTTGATGAATACCTGGAACACACTACTGGAGAGCTACCAACAGAGGGTGTATACAAATACTCTTGCGACAGTCAAGCGTCAGATCCAACAGGTGGAGAACCCAACGCCTGCTGAGGTCATCAGCACGGAAGCAGCGCGTGTTGACAATGCTATTCTTCTTGACTATTTGACCTCCAAGGTGGCACTTGAGGAGCCTGAGATTGGACGCACTGACCCAAACATCCCGATAGACAACAATTGTACGGATGACAAACAGCATTTTGTGATGCCAGGGGGTGGTGAGGATTATGACCATGAAGGTGACGAAATCGATGAAAGCGATGCCATCCCCACTGCGAGCTGACGACAACAGGCCACAACTGAACTGGAGAGGTTTGACCTGGGAACCAGTGATATCGACGGGTATGAGGGCAACGATGGCGACGATGCAGATGCGGATGAGGTGGAAGAAGCATCACAAGCCGATGAAAGATTAACGCAGACTTTAGAGGACTGAGGGTATACTACTAGAGAGTGTGAAGATTGGACAGTATATTTCACACCTGTAAAATACGATAATTGCGAAGCAAATGCAACAACAAGCCATGTATCTGAAGCGAAGGCTGTATTGTAATAAGTGACAAGATCTCAAAGTAAAACATATATGGGAGAGTGTGGCATCTGATAAATAGCAATAGCGGAGAGGTAAAATATGGCACTCGGCCAGTGAAAGGCATATACAGCGTTAGGCTTTGGGTTAACAGGTACAATGTAAGTGGAGCCCCTGCGAAGAGTGTAACACACGTGTCATTCTGATTGTGCATATACGTCACCACATTCCAGACGCAAAGTACAGGATGCCTGACTCTGGGGCGGTGAGCATAATATACAACGCGACGCGTTGCAAGAATACGAAACATGGTATAACCGCCGTGGCAAGGGAGGTATGCAACACGACCCGTCGCATCTGATTCACCGACAGAGGGTATGAGGTTCCCTCAGAGCATTCAGGGCTGGAAGATGTTGGTCGATTGACTGGAATGTTTTCAGGTGGGCCAGGAGGCACTCATGGTGCACCTGGAGATGACACCCATTGTCCTGGACTTTGCAGCGGGGGGGAACATTTGAGACCCACCTCAACCACCATGGTGGAGGTGATATCCTTGCCAATGTGGCCCATAACTTTGATATCCTTCGCTGGCACTGGTGGTTGGTTGCAAACTGTGTGTCATGCTGAATGGAAAGTGCTGATAAAACTGCAGAGTGCCTGGAAATGGCTGCTGTGAAGGCAGGTAACAATACCCATGTGGCAGATGATATTGATCGGTTTGTTTCCCAAATCGATTGTCTTTGCCAGTGGCAGTTCTTGAACTGTTTTGCAATAATTCCAAATTGTCTTGACAGTGTTCTTGTGTGCCAAATATTCCACCCCTTGGAGCCATATTCACTGTCTTCTGTGGAGATCTGTTCGTCAACATTTTCTGTGAACGCAGATGGTGGTCAACGACTATAGATACGAGACATGATGTAGCATAAATCCGAGTATGGTTGAGAATAGTGCAGGTAGCAGTGACCCTTGGTGGAATGAAGGCCTTCTTATATCCCATTCCGTTCTTATGATCTGTCGTGTTTCACTCCACCTTTGATCCATGAAACCAACCCGGGCATGAGAAATAGAAACCTTAATCACCCTCATCCCTCCATTCATTGTTATATGCTCGAATCTATGTACTAGAATATTGGATAGGTGCTCCCCTTCGTACGATTCCATGGCTTTACACGTCATAGAAAGGATATCATATGATATCTCCAGGAACCCAACAACAACAATATCCAGTATGAAGGTTAGCACAACAAGGTATATTAAACTTATGTTGTGTGTGTATCACCTTGCAACCTGATTCAATAGAAGGCCTGTGAGTCACGCAGCAAAAGTGCTTGCTTTCTATTGAGCTCCTTGTCTAAACATGATAGTTCTCCTCAGGATCCACGCTCCAGTCAAGGATTGTTACCGCAGCAACCATCCTTGTCGGTTCTCAATGATCATTGTGCGGGCATAAACCTAGCTAGGAAGCTCACCTATTCATCGTACTAAGACGATCTAGCTTCATTATCAGCTGCTTGGAGGTTCGAGCTTGGGTACAACTCATAATGCCGCAATAACATAGTATAATATATGGCCCATGGTGGCAATTGCAGTGAGGACAAAAGAAACCTTGTCTTCTCTTCTAACGTCTTTCAGCAGATGATGTGGATGATTATTGGGCGGGAAAATGATATATATATCCTGCATTATGAAGAAAGCTAATCACAAGCTAACTTTATTTTACCCCTCTCCCCCATATTTGGTGGGGTGCAAAGTGGCTGTGATACGTTCACAGTAGTTAACTCGCTTTCAAACCAATATCTCTGAGACTCTAAATCACCCCCTGAAGAATCATCAAGATTCATCCGAATATGTGTTCACTGACAATTCCTGAAATATGATCAATACTCACCGGAAACATGTTAAGTACTTCAACTGCAAAAAGCAATTATTCAACAAGTACAGACTGAAGGCTCACTCTCAACAGTGTCAAACAATATCAATACATAGCAGGTGATTAGCTGATGGTACTTAACCTCTTGCCGACTAGGATCGACCTGAGCCATCATGGTTCGACTTCAGTCGGGGCACCTGAATGGCCATTGATAAGCAAGTCAACTAATGATCTAGCTATAGACAATGTACCTGGTGCACCACCACCTCAAGATATTCCCGACAAAGAAACTATACACCCCCAGAAGCCTGATCTGATATATACTCCTGATCCAACAAAGACAAAGGTTCAAAGGTAGGTAGTTGGATTTGAAAATGATGGGGGGAAAGCTTATGGCAAAGCAACTGGATTGTACAACAACCATTGCAAGTACTCAGAACAATGGAATTCATGGCATCCATGTCTGTCAGCACACGACTTCCAACAGTCTCAATCATTTAGCGAGCAAACGAAAACCTGAATAAATCAACATCTGAGGCGTGGACTGGACATCTCCAAAGTCGAATCATTTCAACCAGCTATTGCCCTGAGAAAGCTCCTCACTTAACTCGATTTCGGGCTCCGCAATGATAGTTGGATTGCAGATTATTTACATATCTTTGGAAGATTATTCTACAGTGATTATTTCAAATATATACAGTTCCTGTAGGTAAATCTCACATTTCAGGCACACCATGCATTTGAACTGGTTTGGCACGCGGACATGGAAAGTCGCCAAATATACAGCGAAATGAACCTGGGCAATTGGTAGTGGGATATGCAAGATCAGCTTTCTGCTGGAGCGACAATTGTGCTAGTGATTTGTACATCAGACAAGACCTACTTGACTAATTCTTTGGGCGACCAGCATGTCTGGCCTCTGTATCTCACTATTGGTAATAGTCTAAAAGATATCTGCTGGACACCAACACAGGGCGCCTGAATTCTCATTGCGCCAATCCCCTGTTACCCAAAAGATGCCAAAAATACTGACAAGGCATGGCATTCTGCGATTGAAACTTTGCTGTCCCACTCCGGAATCTTGACATTACTGGTCCCAGCTTGAAGTGGAATTGTGCTGATGGATTCCAAAGACAATGTTATCCTCTTTTGGCAGCCTGGGTCGGGGATTATCCAGAACAAGTCATGGTTGCCCAAGTCTCATATGGTTCATGCCCAATGTGTGAAATGCCTCATGGTGCACTGATGGGGCATTCCACTTTTCGACCACTCAATATCTCAGGAGATCAGTATGTTTATTCGGAGTTTCTGGATGAATCAATTATTGATGTTGGGCATAATCTTGGTGTTCATCCAATTGGAAACCACTTCTGGCAACACTCTCTCTGCAATGTCTCACGACTTTCGTAGCCTGATAAATTGCATCAGCTGCTCTTGGGTTCAGTTAAAGTCTTATTGCACTGGCTGCTCAAATACCTGAAAGCTAGAAATCTGAAGGATCAATTTGACAATCGATTCACATCGTTACCACGATAGCCAGGTATCCAGTGCTTCTCTAAACCATTTGATATCTTGAAATGCAGGCCCTGGCAGGGAAAAGCGATCCGTGGCATGATCAGAACACTGGCAGTGAATTGCGCTCTGATTCTTCACTGCTCTAAGAATAATGCGAAAATTGCGGCAGAAACATTCTCTGATGAAATGGACATGGGAGCAGTGCGGCCATTATGTGTATTCTCTGTAATTGTCAGCCAAGAAAATCATTCTAATCTATCCCTCACAGCACAAGATGATGCACGGAAGCGATGTTACAAGAACAACGGTGCTTTTCGCAAGCAGCAAATGTTGTAATCTGCAAACTCTAAAGTGGGTGAACTGTGGGCAAGAGAATCCCATCCGTTATGAGCACAAAAGATTCATAAAATCCATGCTACGATGAAGGTTCAGGTGTATGGGGCTGAAAAGGTTACAACAACAAAATGAAGGCAATTTTGGGTGTGCCTGAATACAGCCAGACAAGCGGCAACCATATAGTCAGATGCTGATTGCGAGAGTGCAAAGAGCGATTGGAGCACGTAATCCAACAAATAACACCAGTTAAACGCAATCTTTTCAATAAATTATTACAACATCATAAGCGACAACTATTGAAGGAAGTCAGAACTAAGGTAACTGGTCCCACCAGCACATTCGCCAAAAAACTAGCTTAAATGACAACCACACCTGAACAAGAGGTCAATGGAACAGCAAATATGACCACTGACAGGCATGCGGAATTTCAGGTCCGTCTTTCCAAGGCGGAGACTGAAGTCAACACCTGGTGTATCGCTGATATGGACCATGTTCTGAATGAACTGGAGACCGAGATTCATGGTATCACTTCAAATAAGCAGATGCAGTTTAAGAAGTAATTGTCTATCCACTTGATCGAGTTTGAAGCTAGGCGGAATGCATTTGGCGTTCAACAGATCAGGAAAACCATCAAACAGCGTGTAATATATTTCAGATATCCAAAGATGCATCTTGTAAGCAATATATCAGAATCAATTCGGCAAATGGTATCTGTCAATAATATAACCACCAATATTTCTGAATGGCTACATATCGACAATGTGAAAGAAGAATATCTATTTACCAATAAAGTCAATTACATTTGACAGATGCTCAAGCACAATGACCAGTGTACCAGTCTTCACTACATGGGGGAGACACTGTCTCATCTTGCCCTCCAAGACTGGTACGATATTGACTGTGCAAAAGTGTTCAATCAACTTTCCACTACAAATCAATGGTGAAATACTCGCAGCGCCCATCATGTATGCCTCCAGCATTGTCAGGAAGAGCTATTTTTCCGCCCCATATCGCAACAGGTACATCATTTGAGAGAAACCCATGTTGGCGGAGTGTGCAGAAGTATAAAATTAACCTCACTCAGAGATGTAACAGAAGATTTCAGAATTATCAACTTTGAACCACCATTCCGTGCGCAAACTGAAGAGGACTGGGGACATGAAGTGTGTGTACTGGTGCTCGGATATGATCAGACTGCACTTATAGACAGTATATTTATTTAACTTCAGAATGGGCTGTTGTACTATCATTAACCATTTCACTGCCCTACATCTGTTGAGCATCTGGGACTTGATTGCAAGGTAGAATATTCCAATGCCAACCAAGGGATCATGCCTGAATCACATAACATCTGGGTCCAATCTATGGACAGTAATCTCGATAACACCTTCCAAGGCTGTGTTCCTTCTATTCCTGTATTATACTCTAGCTGGACAGCACCAAGTCAGCTCCTCTAATGTTAGGAGAGCCTGCCCTCCGGAAAAATGATATTGACCTGTTCTCAGAGGTGCAAGAACACTCAACAATGGATACTACGTCCTCAAGCTCAGGAATATATGGTGGTAATTACAACAAAGTACCAAGATCCACATGGTTGGGCTGATTGTGTTGACGGGTTCATTCTGGATTTCAAACAGACTGATAAGATGCATAATGTACCTGTCAGAGCAATTGTTGGACTGGCACATTTGGTGTGAGAGAATGCTACATCAGATAGAATCGATAGAATATGGCTTGTAAATAGTGATGTGGATTTAGATACCTACTGGACTATATATTAAGTTACAATGTCTGAATTAAGGTGAGCAGGAGGAAGATAGTTAATCAAATTGTACTATTTGGCATAAAGATTATAATATTCACTCCCAGAGAGTACGGCTCCAGGTTCGAGGTGCACTGGAATAGTCTTGGAGATACAGCCAATACTCTTACTAGCTCCGAAATTTGGACTTTCTAATCATTTTATTTTGTAGCATTTGAAAGACAACTATACACTCTTCAGGATATTCTTGTATTCTGTTCCACAACTTCCAAAGCATTGAGGAGCATCAGGAAAGTAGTCTTGGAGCATTTGAGATCACATCGCTTTGCATTCGATCTATCTGATAGCATCTGGAAGCATGTGGAAGGATCAGTCTGGCTGTTCAGAGTTGCTGAGTTGTTCAGTTATAACTTCCAAACCATTTTACATTTTGTTGATGGCATCTCTCACCTCTCATATCTCAACTGATGTTGTTGGACTCAACTTTCTACAATCCCACAATTATGAGTTAACCAATGAATGGAGTCTCAGTTCTTGTAGTACCTCCCTCCTGAACAATGTGCTCTAGATTAACCCTTTCCAAGTACCCCAACAGTCTTGATACATCATGGTGTCCATGTGCATCTCCATACTCGCTCAATCACTGCCTCCGAGTGCGTCTTCTAGTTTACTCAATTTTGTGCTCCATGTCCCTCTCCTAGCTTGCTCCATTACATTCATCAAGTTCGCATAATCATTACCACCCAGTGCCTTTGGAAACTCGCTCCATCACGGCTTCGAAGTTTGCACAATCATGTTCTCCAAAGTGGATCTCCAAACCTAGTTGATCATGATCTCCAAGTGCATCTCTCAGTTCCCATCTTAATGGCTTGCAAGTGCAACTCTGAGTTCACTCAATCTCTGGGACACAGTGTATCACCAAACTCACCTGATTATGTCCTCCAAGTTCATCTGGATATTCACACAATCACGGTGATGTGAAAAGGCAGTGCTACAAGATAAAGAGCCCATCACCAACTCTCCATGGCACATTTTATCGCATTCAAAGAGACTTCGTGAGACATTGTAATTATGGCTAGAAACGCTTAGGACCAGGGTGAGAGGTTATAATCGGGTACCGGGCCATCATGAATCAAACCAATTGCATAGATTCATAAAAACTCAGCAAGAGTGTGTGGAAACCAAGAGCTGGTAATGATAGAGTGTGTATTTTATTGAATGATAAGATGATATCGATCTACCCTGGGACCTCCAAAGTATATACTTTCTATCTCTCCGTCTGGCTCTGTTATCTCTGTATTTCTGTATGTCCTCCACTGGCATTCCCCTGCCAAACTGACTGGTGGTTGTGGTGAGAAACAGATTTTCCACCCACAATGGCCTCCAAGTACGTCACTAAGTTCTCGGATTTGGCATCTCCAGGCAGTTGTCTGAGTATGCTCAACTACTATCTGTGGCCAGTTTGACTGTTTGGATCGCTATCGAGAGACTTAGATAGATATCACATGTTATAATATGATGTAGTGAATTTTATAACTTTAACAATGACAAATATGATGAAGGAAATACCTTGTGGTTACAGAATCCTCAAAATCATAGCATATTTAATATGGTACCAAGTAGCCTGTAGAGTAGTGTTAGCAACGGTTCCAACCCACTAGAACGGTTCCGGGTTAGGGTTGGATCCTGAACCGAACCATGGCAACGGTTTTACCCCATGAAAAACCCGGACCGTTGGCATTTGGGCTGGTTTCCACCTCAAAACCCGGCCTTTGCAAGTCCAGATATCTCGCTCCTATTAAGTATTTGAGTTCTGATCGTATCATGACATGAACAGTACGTAGATTGTGCTGTTCTGGCCACTCTTTCGCCTCCCGCTCTCAGATTTGTGATCCGACCAATATTCGTTAAGTCGCTATCGAAAACCCACTAATTTCGGGTAAAATGAGCCTTTATTTCACAGCTACTCAATGAATATCAGTCGGATCGCAAATCTGAAAGTGGGAGGTGAAAGAGATACTAGTGCTGCATAATCTACGTACTGATCATATCATGATACGATCAGAACTCCAATACTTAATTGGAGGGAAAGTTGCAGGAACCGTAATATGGAACCGCGGTCTGGGTACAACCTAGGCAAAAAACCATGGGTTTATGTCTGGGCCAGGTAACAACCCCGCCAAGACAAAGCGGTTCGGGCTTGTTGCCGGGTTTGGAACCAAACCTAACCAAACCGCCGGCCAAAACCGGACCGCTGGCTGGTTGCCCGAACCCATTGCTAACACTACTGTAGAGTCATGCAGAGTTACCATCTCCAGTTGAAGTTCCCTACAAACCTACTTAGAGTTCTCAGCTTTTTCAAAATTTGGGTATTGTATAAGTCAAATTTCATAGCTTTCTGAATGCACCTCCATGGCTGCAGGTGCTTTCAGAAGTACCTGGGAATACTCTTTCAGAGTCTGAAAGAACTTTGCTTAGCTTCAGGAAGGCCTAGAAGCATGGAACCACTGTTAAGGCCGTGGGGAATGTCTGGGAGGTTGCCATATGGCTTCTGGACCGATTTACATTTTGATGATGTAGTTCTTCGTATTATAAATTCAAGTAATTACTACATTGCACAATTTGATGCACCCAATACCCTGCACTGCAATCTGTATTTGCCCTTATCAATGTTAGTCTGGGCTGTGCATTTTCTCTTTCAGTATTCAGTTACAATACTGGAAGGACTCTTCTATCCTGGGTATACAATTTCTGGGTGGCTGTACAGGATATTCTATTTTTCTCCAATATATTGAACCATATTAGTGTGCATGTTCATTTTCACTGCTGTTGATGTGGCTGCTGTTTGCATCAGGTGTATCACTTCATGGGAGAGCTGTTATGATTCAACTCAGCCACCTTCTTTATATTAACAATTCATATCACAATCTTTTAGTATTCTATTTCAGGTTATTGTAATTTCCAGAATATGGAAATGATGTGTCTTTCTCTGAACTTTCTTACTAATTACATCTTTGTAACCATTGTAGGTCATAATGGCCTCCATTGCTATAAATTGCCACTGTAAAAGTACTACAATCAGAGTAAAGAAGAGAGTTGACATATTGCTATTAAGATGTCAGTTGTGAAAAATATAACATCTACACTAAGTAGATTATAATATCTACATATACTCACTGACTTCTAAATATGACTTGAACATTACAGATTAATCCTCTATAAAACCTTCTATACAAGATGTTATATGGGTAGAATCGTAAAGAGTTTATAGTTTTCGCAGAATTGTACAAGAATCTCCAAAACACTGATTCTAAGAATATCTAAAATATCCTATCTGACTAGTCACTGTGAGATGAGAATATCAACTGAGGATAGTATATTTCAAGTGTCACCATTGCAGTCTGCTGCAATGGTGTTAAATCTGCCTGAATGATTGGTGGGAGTGACAGTGGAAGGATAGTCATAATGTTTGAGTGGTTACCATGAGCCAACAAATATCCTCACATCAACATGATATTTTAGTCACCCTCATGTGAGGCTAATAGACGTCTACCGGTCTCACATGAGCCTTACCTGAAATAGAGTTCCCCCGCTAAAGTATGCCTCTAACTGCCTTTAGTGAATGCTGATCCTCGTTTGCAAACAATTCACAAAGCATGGTCGACGTAGAACTTGACTTATTCAGCCCCAGTGTCAAGTCCAGAATAGGTTCGCGAAAGGACAGCACTACTTTTTGCATGAAGTCGCTTTTGAATTCTATAGTATCTCTACCACATCGTCCTCGTCCTCGTCCTCGTCCACTTCCTCCGGTGGTAAATCTTCAGCGATATCATGTTCGACCATCAAGACCTGCCGCCAAAGTTAGCCCTCCTAAATTCCAACGTGGGGCACGTGGGGTTAAGTTCTTGCCTGTACAATCCTGTCACACGCCTCTTGGACATCGTCGTCTTCTGAGTGTAAGTGCGTTTCTCGAATGATTGGGTAGACCTTTGCCTTCCTCAAATATTCCCTCCCCGATCGGGTAGAAGTGAGTAGGAGTAACGACTCCAGGTGAGTCTCCAAGATGTGATTATCTGGATCTCTGATCTTATCAGGTGGGAGTAATTGCACTTCTTCTGGCATACCATCAGAATCCTTCTCACAGCTACGTTAGCAGTCAGCGGTGTTGGAAGGAAGCGGCAGCACCTCATCCAAATATTCTTCCGAGCCCATCAATGGAAGAAGTAAATAGGGTAAAAGGTTGACCTCATTCGGGCTCAAGAAGGTGGGATGAGACGCAAGATCAAAACAGCAATTCCTAGACCTCGTTAACACCTCCACCAATTTAAAAGATCTGGTAGGAACGTACTTGATAGTGGATGCAACCCCCTTCCTCCGAATCAGACTTTTGTGTTCGGTAAAAACCACCAACTTCGAGATTGGAATGACGCCGTCATAATCTCTCTTGGTGATGAAATACTGCCTTCCGGATGGTAACCGAGATACATCTGCAAATATATATGACAAAAAGTCAAAATTTCCCTCCTTATTAAAGCCCCTCTCGGCGCCTTTGACGAAGCAATCCATAAGTTGATCCATCGCATAAGCCGACTCACTGACTCCCACCGGAACCGCACGCTTTAGCCCTACGAGGCGCCCGAGCTTATCACTTTTGGACATGTTGGCCAGTAACATTGCCGCCTGGTCGGCGTTAGAATAGGTTTTATCGGTGATCTTCGAAAGTAGGAGCTCAAGGAAAGCATCGTCATTCTCCAGGTTCGCAAGGACGGCGGCCTTATCACAGAGGTTTATCAGGATTGTGAGGGCATGTTTGGCACGTGGCTATTTAAGGTTAGTTGCTGTCCCCCAACTGTCACTGAGGTATCATCTCACAGGTATATCATTCACAATAACCTTCATATCCCTCACTGGCTTCAAATCTGGCGTAAGGAATACATCCGACTGTGGCCCTTGACTATATCCAGCTGCATGTTCCAGGGCTGCACTCTCCGGCCATGTTAGTTCGTAATTCATCATCCCGTCATCTATCCAAGTCGCCAAAGTCACCTAACTGCCGAATTTCGGGCCTTGGGGAGCTCAAAAACCCCATTAGTTCTTCCTAAATGCCATCGGTAAGTTCACAGCACGATTTCGTGGGTTTTGGCGGTGGGTACCAATTCGGTTGGCATGTTTTTCGGAGACCAAAGGTTGTCTGGTGGTATAGTGGGGTGAAAGAGCCGCGAAGGTGGGGTCTTCCAACCAGAAGATGATTACTTTGGACCTATCTACATAAATTCTAAGCATATTACAAATGGTTTTAGGGCGCGTTCGGTATGCCAAAGCACTTAGGAATGTTATTGAACTTTAGAAGGTTTGTTTATCATAACAACCTCGTTCAGTAGCCAATGTCCGATCGAAGGACATGATATTGGTAGTTCTAGAGGATTCACGCCCAGACCAACATTCTGCATAACTGGTTCTAGTCATGAAATCATTGACTAGTAGATCACAATAACAAAACTTTGGAGAGGGTTTGTTTGGCAAACTAGTCCCGGATCTACTCTACTTGTATTCTTTTCCTAACTTTACAAGCATTGTGGCTGAGGTCAAAACTGTGATATTATTTTATGGGTCTTGACCCAAGATATTCGAATTACCGGCACTTGAGTTTGGTTCAGTCGGGCGGAAAAATCTGGGAGATCGAAAGCCGTTGCACTCGGCTATGTACTCTATCTGCAGGTGATCTTATTGATGGGAAATTGGTATGACGGCAAAAAATTAAAAATATATCACACCAGACTACTTAAGTAAGTAAGGGCGCACTAAAGTTGACGCTTAAAATGCACCGGCCTTTGGCGCCCCTATACCTAAGTTTAATAACATAATAAAACTCCTCGCAGCGGGCGGTGATGCCTGAGCTCTCCTTGCCTACTCATGTCGCGCTGAATATTTCGCCAAGTTCTGAATCATCTCATCGGGAAATACCCACCGTCAACGAAGCCGCATGGGACCATCTACTCCCCCCACAGTCCACTCTTCAACAACCAGAAGTCAATCTTGCTACACTGCAGATGGGGATGCCTGTGAAACTGGCAGAGGTAAACGTACGGAGAAGGAAGCAGTTTAGCTCGCAACCCAATCCCAAGAAGCCAGGACAATGGAAAAAGTTGTTATGGGTCAAACAAGATTGTATGCCTAACTACAGTTATCTCCGATAGTATTGGAACGCCTGTTGATAATTCTTAAGACCCCGATAACTGGGTAGACCCTACATTTCTCAAGGACTTGCAACGAAACATCAATGTACATCCTTACAACTTTTACTCGCTCGTCGCAGAATCAACCGTCGTGGTCCAACACCTGGCTTCTGCCGTTATCTTTGTTACCTCCTTCGTCGCAATCTACATTGAAGTCGTTTCTCCTGTTTCTATCGTTGGGATATCCTCTGTTCTCACGGTGGCAGGATGGGCAGTGTGGGATATGGGATGGGAGAAACGGGAGGCAGCATCGGAACGCGCAGTGGCATTCGGAGATGGGATGTACGAAGCTGGGGCTGGTGGTAATAATGGCGGGATGTGTACAGACAATTCTACTAGTACTTGTAATGGAGGCACAGTGGGGGGTATGGATTTTTCGTTCAGTGGGAATACACTGCTATCGTACGGTGCCAGCAGTTATTTTCTTCCAGTCCAAGGGTCGCACCGCAAATCTTCCAAGGGACGGAGCGGGACTGTCTTGGACAAAGACTATACACGTCAACTTCGCAGATCTCGAGTAATTGCAACTGCAAAATCGGCTCTATTAATTTACTGTACCAAGTACTTCCCCTCAAAGCATTGCTAGTCTAACCCCTGTTACACAGTTACCTTACTTGGGCTTTCCCCGATTCTCCGTAGTTTGACCAAAGGCGTCACATCGGACAGCATCTGGGCAATTGCAACCTGGCTCTTCATCGCTAACTTCTTGGGCTTTGATTACGGCAGTGGCATTGAGCGTAACTTCCCTGCTTCGTTTTCTACTAATGCTGCTATCACCTCCTCAGTGGTACTAGCCTCCCGGCTCACTGACACTTCCCATGTCTTCTCTCTCATGCTCTTTAGCATTCAAGTGTTTGGTCTCTTCCCTGTTTTCAGGAGAACCTTGAAACATATGTCGTGGAATCTGCATGTTCTTCTCACTGCAGTATTGGTTCTGGGCGCTGCTGCAGGCTTAATGATTGTCGTTGGCAGAGGCTGGGCCGTTACATGGGTGCTTGGAGTGATTGCTGCTATGGGAGGTTGTGGGTGGTGGATGATCGATTTACAGAAGTATAAAAAGTAAGCTCCAGTCGTTTTTCGGGAGTCTTGAAAGAAAACTTGCTGATATTCCACAGCGAGATACACGGACCATGGGATCCTGCGCGACCGGTCATCCGTGGACAATGGGCTTAACGATATCGATATATGCATTGCTTGTACCTTTTAGTCTGTCATAGTTTGCTTCAATTGCGGTAAATAGTCGCATGAACTAAAGTACTTCATTCTGTCAGACAGGCTAGAAAATATTCTGTTGCTGAAATAGAGACGGGTTGCTCTCACAAACTTCGGGTCAAATTTTACGCATCACTAATACTCTAAAGTAAACTTGCGAGCATGCGGTAACCTTCCTTGCACTTCTGAATAATTCCCAGAATAATGTCATTATTTGGTGTAAAAAGTTCACAATTGCTGCTGATTGCTGCTGATTGTACTTGGAATCGATGCTATTCTTTCTATACTAGTAGTGGATACAGCCACGGTAGTGTTCACAACAGTTCCAAACAGTTCTGTTTCTTTTGACAGCGAGAACTTAAATGAATACAGGCACAATGTACTCATGTCGCCGAAAAGTCCCCAGAACACGTGATCTTAGGGTTAGGTGTGCAAAGAGTGAAGTCGCCGCGATTTCAAACGGAGTTTGTCAATGAGAGCTTATTGGTGTGTATTCTACCGTGTTTGTCTTAATGTAACTCGTTGCGGTTGAAAATACTCGAATTTTGCTGCAGGAATGCCAGCGCTCACAAGTGAACACCTTAGGGGATGTGGGTAGTGGGTAGGGCTCGCAACTTTACTTTGTTTTCACTTTGAGTTTTCATTGGAACAGGATGGATTAAGCAGGAATATGTATGTCATAGCCGCAAGCGGCTGAATACAGAATGATTACAAACCAACAAAGAAGTGTGACCCAGAGATCACGTGTTCTGGGGACTTTTTGGTGCCGATGAAATGCGACCAGGCCAAAAGTGGTATACGGTGGTAGATCAAAACTACGTGAAGGAATATATGCTTACTACCGCTGGCGAAACATCTTCTCTCGCGTCCATCCTGGGCGGTGGCGTAACAATGAATTTACATTGATCAATCTATTCAAAATTATGCTTTACAGGTAGCCTCATATCAGGCTCTAGCTTATTCTATATGGTGTGGTGGTCTGGGTTATATGCAGACTTAGCATTTCTAGTATATCTGGGGCAATACGGTGCTAACAGATTAAGTATGTATATATTGGACTTTATTTAAATTGTAAATGAAAGATTTGAGCAGAGTGCATGGAGACATACCCTTACAGTAAGTTCACAATGCAAAAGAATGTCAATATAGTACTTTGAATGCTTATTGCTTTTATCTCCACAGATTCCAAGCCCAATCCAGTTGTTTCAATATTCTCCTAATTGATTTACACTTTCACTAAGTCAAATGCAGTTTTCAATATATGCATCCCAGCTGACCTTAACAGTATGCATCCCAATGGCAGAGTCAAGAATATACAGATTAGTGTTAACAGTTGTCTGACCCCAGATTTAGTATCAAGATCTAAAATGTAAAACTGGCTGAATTTAGCTGAACAACAAGATCAAAATCTACCACTACGATATCACGACATAAGGGTCCATATAATAATGAAATTGCAGGTACAATAACAAATTGATCTAGCACAGACGAAACCCCAAAGGCATTCTCAACTCCAAAGGCTATCAAATTCCTGCAGACTTCAAAGAATTGATCCAATAATGATGTTCACTACCACAAACTCTGCATGCAACTATCCAGGAGTACATGTCACTTCAATTTGGAATAGCACAAGAATTCCATTGAAGGCAGCATCATTATATTCACATATACCCTTACAACTGATGGACACATGTCTCAGAGCTCTAAAGATGTATTCTATACTTATACAGCCTACTTGTGTACCAAAGTTGAGGCATATGCTCAAAACTGACTGCAAACCCTTACTGGCACATCAGCAAAATGTAAATCAGTCTAGAAGCCACACACAAACCTCCCAGAAACTCCAGTTGACATCACCAGAACTTCCCAGTACTTCCAGATACTTTTAAGCCCCCCTGGAGCTAAGTTAAGTACTCTCAGACTCTGCAAGAGCATTGTCAGCTGCTCCTGAAAGCACCTGGATTTATGGAGGTGAATTCAAGCTGTTCTAATATTTGACTTATAGAATAGTCAAATTTTGGAACAGCTGAGATGTCTGCACAGGTCTGCAGGAGTCTTCGAGAGACAGTGAGACCTCTGTCCAGCTCTGCAGGAAACTTGGTGCCGTGATCTTACAGCAGTGGTTTGTAGGATTCCATAACTACAAGCCATTTCATTTATCAAATTTGTCTATTATATAGGAGCATTATATTGGTGAATTGTACTGCTGAATCATGTTGGTGTATCATATTTGGTATTAGCAACAGGTCCAAAGTAATGGTTCGGTTCCGGTTCCGGTTCAAAACTGAACCAGAACTGTTGCAATTGGTTTTGCCTCATCAAGAACCACAACCGCACCTAAAACTGTGGTTTTTGGCCAGTTCCACCATTTAATCAATTGTGCCAATTGAGTAATTGAGGTCTGCTTGGTACGCAAAATATTACATACGTCGATTCTGCAGTTTTCGATGCTCTTTCACCTCCTGCTTTCCGATGTACGATATGATCAATATTGTGGAGTTGCTGTTGAAGACACTGAATTTCAGTACCTGTTTTTTGGCAGAATTTCACAGCGACTCAACGAATGTTAATTGGATCTCAAATTGTAGAGCGGGAGATGAAACAGCATCAAAAACTGCATAATCTACCCATATCACATATTACAATCCAATTAGAACTCGACTATTCAATTGCAGTACAAAATATGGTATTGTGCGGGTTGATCAAGAATGAGCCACTGCAGCGCCTCAAATCTGGCCAAAACCCGGTGGGTTTCAGTTCAGTTGCTAGTTGGAACTGCTTATCATTTGGACGTTCGGTTTTTTAGAGGTTCCCGAACTGGACTGGGCCAGCAGTTCTCATTCCAATCCGGACCATGGCCGGGTAACCAGGAACCAAACAATAGTGTTAGCAAAGAGTCCGGGTAACCAGCCAGTGGTCCGGGTTTGGACCAGCAAAACAGTTCAGTTCGGTTCCTGACCCGGCCAGAAACCCTTCCTGCTTTCTCTTGGCGGCGTTGTTACCCGGACCAGACATAACCCTGCCATTATTTGAACGGGTTGTACCAGGACCACGGTTCCAATTTGCTGTTCCTGCAACTTTCGCTCGTATTAAGTATCTGAGATTTCAACGTATCAGGACATGATAAATATGTAGATTGTGCAGATTCAGCCGCTCTTCCACCTCCCGCTTTTAGATTGGCAATCGGACCAATATTTGTTGAATCGCTGTGAAATTACACAATATTTAATGCAAAATTTGTATGTTTTCGATAGCGACTCAACGAATATTGGTCCGATTCCAAATATGACAGTGGAAGGTGAAAGAGCAGCTAACACTGCACAATGTACATACTTATAATGTCATGATACAATCAGAACTCAAATACTTAATTGTCACCAAAATTGTGAACTTGAAATGCTGGGTTTTTGTTGGTAAAACTGACCCATTTCCAACAGTCTGGGTTTTTCATGTGGTAAGACCCATTGCCATGATCCAGTTTTGGGTGGAACTGGACCTCGAACCGACCTGGGAATTTGGACCTGTTCCCAACACTACCAAGGAACCATTGCTAAGACTAATCATAATGGTTTACATCACCCAAAGGTGAAATTTGTTTCCGAAAATGAATTCAACCTGCAGATTGTTTTCCATATTCTGCACAAATTCTTCGAGTAACTTGTTAGCATTCATCCACCATGTTTGAAAGTGTTCAATGATGTGATCATGTTATTACAACATTTCAACAACCTTCTGTGTATTTTACGTAATTTGCTGCACCTGTTTCAGGTTGGTCCTCTCGATTTTAATCATTTCAACAGTTTTTTGAACTGCTTCATTGATTTCAAGAATATTGTTACTAATTTAATTCCTTGAGACATCAATTATACAAAAGCTTGCACAACTCCCATCACAAAATTAAAATACCAACAGTAAGCAGTCATCAGATTACCATAGAGTGCTGCAATGGCTACTTCAAGCATCAAATGGAATAATCCACATATGAAACAGATTGAAAGCATTCAAGTCGATTGGGTTGGTCAAGTACCACCATGTGCTATCAGGCTGCGGCCTTGGTTGAAGAAGGTGTGCAGCCGTGCAATTGCACTTACAGGGACGTTAAAAGTTCTTCCAATTCCGAAAAGAGGCTCTCAATGATAGCTTCCATCATTGAAGGGTTGCATTGGAGGTTGATGTCTCTTCTCGACAATCACCACACCAGTAGTCTGACATATCGGCCCTGTTGCAATAGTCTGAACCAAGGCAAGACTCCATTTAATGGTCGATTCAGCATTCTCAATAATGAAAAGACAGTACAAATGAGTGGAAATGTGTCCAGTAGTCAACTAAAAGTGGCTATCCAGACTCATCCCCATCGAGAGAAGCACTGTATCATTTCTTGGTGGCTTACACGTTGTCCACCTTGAGCACCCAGTGCAACAAACGATATGAACTGCCTGTGTATTGCATCGAAATGACGTCACTGGAATTGTTACTGCGTTGTACCAAATGTATTTTGCATTGTTGGGATGACTGGAATACTGACTGTGATCGACATAGTCTGTGAAGTTACCAAATCTATTGCAATACCAAGTAATGTGATTGTGTAGCTCCCCTTGCAGTGTTGTACACCTCTCGGCCAAGTCATCAATAGTCTTGACTTCTTGTCACAAGTTTTTCATCATTCACTTCATTTGTTCATATGTTAGAGGTATTTTATTGTTACGACATTGTTTTGCAGCGTGTCCATTCAGATATCTCTACTGATACAGCTAGTGGCGGGTTTTCATTTGCAATATCATGAGTGCAACCACATGATGATTCAATTGTTGGTACACTTGTTTCTGATTCATCGTCACTCTTTCCGGAAGTTTAGAGCTTGCATTTGAGAGGCTGCCAATTGGACGGTAGTGGTCAGAGAAGTAGTGGAGGGGATGCAACTTCAAAAAGTTGAAATCTGATTTGTCCACAAGATGTTGTTCAATTTCTGAGTAGATTTGGATTTTATCTTCATCAACACATCAAAGTAGTTCTACCACCGAAAGATTGTTCCATGTGGGGTCACTCTTCTGTGCCTCGTGTCTGTGCAAAGAAAGCTGCTTGTTCAAGACTTCAGTGAGTTTCTTTATCGATGTACTGGCGTGGAATTGACTCAAAACATGCTTCTGACAATGTAACTCCTCCAGATACTTTTCCATGTACTCAATCATGGCTTCAGTATGATACTGGTACTGTGTGTTACGCCTTTGGTGTTACAGGTATATTTCTGGGATCATTCCAGATCACTTGATAATGCTAATCTGGATACTTGATCTGTAATCATGAATTATAACTCGGATTCCTATGTTGGACCAACCTTCCCAATTTGTTCACTGATTACTCACATCTCCCTTATCCAACCTTCTTATCAATAGATCAACAACAGCAGTCAGGCCAAACTGAGGGAAGATGTGAATCATTTTTACATCGATAATGGTCTTGGAATCTCTATTGGCAATTGTCGTTCCTTATTGGCAGGAAACCTTATTCCTAGTTGCCGAACAAACGACTAATTACTCATGCTCTAATGGTTCATTCCTAGGGAGATGAGGTGATGTCAATCTCAGAACATAATGGCATCATGAGATATGCAGAGTCATATAATGGATCGGCTTGTAATGAATACTCAATATATCAGAGCCAAGTTAACTGAATGGACTTGTACCAATCAACCCTTACTTCATCCACACCTTGTTGGTTTGGTGCGAATTGAACTTGAGATTCATATGTCCTGAGTGGTGTGGGATACTGTCTGTTCAATACATTGTAAAACAACTCAGTTGTAGAGAACTGTATATTTGGCTCCCATAAAGTGTAGTCAAATTAAGGGATCTGTCGTTTGCCGCGATTGTTAAACTGTTACGTACCCGGTGGGTATATTAGAGGGCACTCTCACTGTCTCTTGGTGACATGAATCTATTTGTTGATAATTGGCTTTGGATAAGCTTGTATTCATACAAGGTATCGCCAATAGCAATTGGGTCGCAACAGGAACATATTACCTTGATGACGTAGTAAATACTCCTGTGAGTTCGAACTTGACTATCAATGGTAGAGGCAAAGGATGGTATGGTAGTTACGTATGTGAACTCTGAAACAGGCCTTGGCAGTCTTAGGATTGTTAAGGGTGTGGATCGTCTGACATATATCCGCGATACCAACCTGGAGGAAGGACATCGATAACTTACTATGGAACATATAATCTACATTAAGATTTATCTACGGATACCTATTGACCTTCTCGACCTGGATGTTACGCCTTAACTTTATTCATGTGTATTATCTAATAGTTCTGTATCAAAGTCAACGAGGATAGTTCTCTCTTGAAGTCCAGAGTTGTAGTTTCATTCTTCAGTTCAATATCACGGATATAACAATCACTCTTTTTACTTGGTTCACCTGAGTACCTTTGTCGAAGCAAGTCGTTGATCAGAAAGAGAGCAAGACGATACTTTAGAGTGCAGTGGTAGTCTGAGGCCAGCCCGATCGCGAGGGGGTTTAGATAATACTTCCGCTAGGATCCTTTTCAGTGGGCACTTCTCCTTCTGCTGAGGCAAAACTACTTTGCTGTTTCAGTTAAGGCAAGTCAATACTTGGAGTTGTGGCACTTGACGACAGTTGGTCCTGTGGTATACATGCTGGTTGCTGGGATGATACTCCAGAGTCCGAAGGGAGTCTGAGTACAGGCACGATAGTGTGTTGGTTCCGAGGATTATCTGAGCAGGATACTGTTCAGTCATGCATATCAGCATACCGATAGCATAAGGTGATGCTCTTCAGTCACTAATATGTATTGCAGGCAGAGAACGAAACAGCTATGTTGTCTTCCTTTGGGTGGTAATCCGTATATGGATCCTGAGTGAAGCATGATTAATCTTCTTCAGCAGTCCAGAACTCATTAGGGGATTGTATTGATTATGACCTAGGGTGTATCACCCGGTGTTACACTGTGCCATAAGGAGAAATTACAATACGTTCTTGACACAGAACTAATCTTCTGTGAAGGGAATGCTTTCGCTTGCCAAAGGGTTTGAAAGAATCGCCCCAACAACTCTCACCATCACATGCTCCAGTGCATTCCTCTCCATTCCACTCAATTGTGTTACGTGGCTATATGGCTTGTAGAATTCAGCAAAGCCAGGATATGAAGGCATCATCACCCACAGCTGGTTGAATTTTTCAATCCTGGAATGTTTGCCAGAGAAGGACATTAGCTAGTCCATTAAATTCTTAGACAGGACGAAAGAAATGGTATGAAGAATATCGGGTACGATACTAATTGTCATGGAGATATATTTCATATTCCAGTAGACACCTCATGAGATTCGAACCGCTTGATCTTGCAGATATTGTGTTGCTTCCCATCACTCCTTCTCATCTCCCTGAGTTGTGAGTATCATCTTTTGGAAGTATAGCTGATAGTCTCTCAATTGCCACAACAATGAATTCCCTTCTGTAAATGACGATTTCGGTGCTTCGCACACCAGACATTGGGACTGGTTGATCAAGTACATGTGAATGTTTTCCAAGTAGTCATCCGTCCATGCACAGATGACAGGATAACATTTCCGCTACTGACCATGAGCACAAACTATCAGCTGTCCAGTGTCGAACAGCATGTTGAGAAGACAAAAAATCAGCCCAACATTTTTACTTGACACATCCCAATGAGGGATTGGTTGTTCCTTCAAGGCACTTCATTTTCGATGTGCTTTAAAGTGATATTCTGGAGGAACAGAAAGAAAGGCAACAAGGATGCTAGGAAGGTTTGAAGGTTTTTATCTAATCCTCGAGTCAATGACTCTAAGACTCAGATATACTGGCCATTCCTTTTTTTCGCCCGAATGGTTGGTAAGATGTGGCTGGTCTGAACGGCCAAAAAAAGAAACAATCATTGCTCCAAGTGGAAGCCATAGCCATTGCAGGGGTCAAAATCATGGTAGCTGTGACGAATTTCAACTAATGTCAGTGTTCATTTCACCACCAGTCACTTGATTTCACCTCTGAGTAGATATATTCTTCAGCTTCATTGAATTTCTTTGCTGGAGTATACAACATATGTTCCCTGAAGACAGGCTGTTACATGAGCAACTCAGTGCATTCAAAAGGATTGCAGTAGAAGAAATGTGTGTAATCATCGTCCAGAACATTGTTTGGATGGGCCAAACCATTGTAATGCACTTTGGCCAATTTCCAAAAGTCAAGGCCCATTGCGGAAGACATGTTGTTCAACATTTTGAAAAAACAGTAGAATGAAGTGAAGTTGCTGACAGTTGTCATCATATGGTTCCCGAGAAGCTGGTTGATCACAGCTCTGCTCAAGTTGTGCTTTACGTACCTGTGCGCGAATCAGTACACTTCCTTGCAGGACAACAGTAATCAATGAATTATATCCTAATTGAGGATATCAAAATACTCGTTACTAATAGGCCTGCTGGGTAGACAGTTATCCAAGTGTGGCATACCATCAATATCTCTCGGAACTGATTTTTGGCTCTGGATTGACCAACACATTCTTGCTGCCAGCTTCTGTATCACTCGAATCATCATTGACAAGGAAAAGAGAATGGAAGCTATGCAGTTTCTGAATGATTGGAAGCAGAATACTATCATGCTTGATCACAAAACCATCATGTGGGAGTGTTTCTGCTGATACTGATACAATCCATTCTTTGTGGTCATGACGGAGGCAAGTAATGTAAGCTCCGATGTAGGAGTACATCATCAAGTAGTAAAAATACTGTTGACAAATATCCATGTTTAGTTAGCAAAATGAACTGTGGTAAGAACATCCAGAAGCATTTCGATGGTTTCTTTAGCTACTCATTCTATTGCAAGCTTGCAGGTTCTAAGAAAAAGCAGCACCTTGACTTTCTTTATCCAAAAAGGGATTCTATGACTCGTATAGGATTTCTCTCATCTTCCTTTACAGGTTTGCATAGTATTTGATCGCTTTCTCATTCTCAGCATCACTTGAATCTCGAAAAGCAGATGGCATCAGGATTCAGCTCATCGTGGCCATTATTTTGGGCTGTTACAAGATCCTCCTATATCCATTGCCTGATTTATGGTAGTCACTGTTTTTTGTGTTGGTATAATTTTTATAAATAGTAGATACTTCTTAGATACTGACCCAGCAATGCCATGGCAGGGTACAAGAAGCAGTGTAAAGGCAAAGGAGTGAGATATGACTGCAACACATCGAGTCAGTTGTCTTTGAGATGAATTTAAGCATTCAGTCGAAACACCACAGCGCTTAGGCCATGCTAAGCTCACTGTTTCCTAGCCAAATAGCAACAAAGATGATGTTGCAGGATCATAATAACCCCTCCAAGCCGACATATATATTTGCGTTACCTATCCACCTTACTTGGAATCTCGAGAATCTTTGACATGCTCTGCTTACCTCGGCAGTGTCATTGAATCACCCCTGATAATATATTCAGTACCCATGACTAGTGTGAGAAACGGGTTCAGGTTGCCCAGCTGCGGTGTGGGTTTGAACACCAACTGAGACCTGGGTCTGGGTTAGGAGCCGCCAAAGGAATGGAATCAGGTGACTTGTGCTGGCTTGTTACCCAGAACAGACCAAAAAGAAGTGGTTTTCAGCTGGGTTGGAACTGGACCGTGGTTCCATTTTGAGGTTTCTACAATGGTGACGCCAATGAAGTTTCCCAAATCTTATTGTATTATGACTTGGTCTATATGTGGAAGTTGCGATTTTATAAGCTCTTCTCACCCCCTGGTCTCTATTTTGCACTGATCAATATTCATTGAGTTACTAGGAAATAATACTAAAAATCACATTCAAATCGCGGGTATTCAACAGCTACACCATGAATATTGCTCAGATTTAAAATTAGAGACCAGCAGGTAATAGAGCTTATATAACTGCATAATTCATGTATCGATCATGTCGCCATACTATCAGAACTGAAAAACTTGATTTGAGTGAAAATGCCAGTCTTGCAAAGACTAGGTTGTCTGGTGGAAACAGGCCCAATTGCAACAGTCCGGGTTTTTCATGTGGTAATACCCGTTGCAACAGTTCGGTTCCGCTTTCAACCCTAACCCAGACATGTTCTAGCAGGTTGGAACCATTTATAACTCTAGCCCCGAGCAATGGGATCTTCTAAATGATTGTTGTGGTACTCAAATCAGTGATCTGGCATCTAATTGGCCGCTTTGAAAATGGTACTTGGCAGACAAGACTATCCTTGATGGTCAGAAACTAAAGAAACCACATGACATGTTCTCGGTGATTGGCCTTAGTCGAAGGAACAACAGGATCAACAAAACCCCAACTGAGAACAGGATATTTGTCCATGTTGGTAGGTATTTCATCACCCTGATGTTTTGTATCATCATCCTGATGGTGTGTACATTTACAGGTTGATCAGGAACAAACATCAGGTCACAGGTCATCAGTGATAATAGTGCATAGTGATGCCCCGACCAACTTTCTTGTCGAGCCTCTGAACTTTACCATCGCCTATGTGGATTTTGACATTGCTGGCAAGAGGGTGGGTAGAAACACAACTCAGCAATTCTCATCGTGCTGGCCTGGGGATAATAAATTGAGAATTTCAATAGTTTCATTAATCATCGATGTGGCCATTGTTTCAATCGTGAATGCTGCAATTGCCAGTCTGCCAGACAGTAGCCAGACATTCCAAGAGCTTCGGGGCTTCCTGGAGCAGCCTTATGTTGACGGTGGTCTGCCTACCAGTGATGTAACCTCAATTTTCAATAACACTACTGCTGCCGGATGGGTAAAGGCCGTAATGAAATTAGCAAACCCAACACTTTTTTGGGTTACTGATCAAGGCCATCTAGCAGACACCACATCGAGCACCCAGATGCCTATGCATGGCAGCCACAGCAACATTCCTCTGGATGAGTTGCTCCCACTTCCAGCTGAGCTTACAATGGACAATAACGGTGAGGAATCAGATGATGATGCCGAGCCGATAAGCTCGAATTGCAATGGCTTCTTGGGAACAATTGGAGGCTCCAGTTGTTTGAAAGGAATCTTCAAAGGCCAATTATCATGCGGCAGGGATACCTTGAAGTCATTCGAAACTGAGCTCTTGTTTGCTTTTCCGATAATGAGCAAAGCATTGTTGCTAAAGAGGATGTGGCCTGGCTATGTAAGCACAACCAGATTATGAATCCTCCAACCACAGGCTCTTTGCCCAATAGGAAGCATACTACCAGCTGCACAGCTGCAAATTGGTCGTTGTGAGAATGCAATGCACTGGCTGGAACGATGTTCCAGGATTTGCATTGTAGGGGGGTATGTTTCAGGCACTTTGGAGGGTGGACATATGGGTGATAATTTGGAATTTTTTGGACAGATTTTGGGTCTCTTTTTGGTGTTTTGTTTATGGTGTTATTACATTGTTTATATTGCTGAATGAAAGGCTGTGATGAGAGTTCACGATGTTGGGATTGATCATTGAGATGGTTGTATTTAGGAAAGGCACAGTGGCAGTGATAAGACTCCGTGTATGGTAATCATGTAATTGGTAGTTCGGTATCTTGGCCCTACAGTAGTCAGCCCAAATATTTGGTGAAACGCAAATACTTCGCACCTCATTGTGACAATGATTTTGGTCACAAGGAGCTTTTCATCAACCATGTGTCATGATTACCACCTACCATTGTTAGTACCAAGTTCCCGTCCATCCAATGAGTTGGAAGTAGTGGTCGAAGGAGAAGACAAGATTCTAGAATCTTAGACAGGATAAAAAGATGCATCTTGACAATGCTTTCAATCATATGATCACTTTCTTTTCTTTACGCAATGCTTTAATTCATTTACTATACATTTATTTATATTTTCATTAGTCACTCAATGAACTTTTTTGTACTCACTACTGGCTGTCTCTTTGAATCATGACACGATGGCGCCGCACATTTCCTCTTCTTCCTCCTCCTTGCGGTACCAGGCGAAGGAGAAAATCCATCTGCAACAAGTATATTGATGATAATCGGCGCACAATACACGAAAATTACAATAATCGTTGTAATAACAGTTCAGAATGTGATAACAAGCCTGGTTGGTGACCATCCAGCAAGGGAATTGGCAAGTGGCCAGGAACAGATTCCTTCACGTCAACACTTGGAAAATGAGTTGTGCCAACTCAACTAACTTCTATATCGGCGTAACCCCTACATCTTGACCGTCTGGAGGTGTATCTTGTTTCGGTAAAGGAGGATGCATGAGAACATGCGCAGCTGGCATACAAGAAGGTATTAGATTCAGCATTTAAATGATGGAATTCACTCACTAAAGTATATAGTTACTAGAAGAAGGATTTAAACACAGCCAGGGAGCAAGTGGTTGCATCAAAAGCTCGAAATCTGTTGCAAGATGAGACCGATATTGATGATGTGACAGGCCTCATTGTCAGTGCAGAGTACAACACCCAGACAACTCTTCCAGGCCTTCCGGCGATGGTCATGGCATGTATGAAGCCTATAGCAAGCAATTATGAGATGTTTGTGAATCCCTTTGCTGTGAATGTGGTGATAACCACCCAGATTATTAGTTGGTGGTATGAGGGAATTGGCAGGATTGATCCAGTGCAGAGAAACAATGGCCCTCCCCATGCCAACACTTCATTGGTGATAGAATCATCTCAACAATTATTTTCATCGCAAACATTGTGCATCTGAGTTTCAAAAAGATCACTTGCTGTTAGGGGTTCTCTCCTATCAGTGTAATGGGACTTAGTTTACCATGCGGGATACTCTTTAGCGGGGGCATACTAGTCACGTCTCGATTGGATAAGCTTAGGCTTAGTGGATTCATTGACAGCATAGTGCTGCGGCAGCTGATTCAATAATGCAGCTACTTGCCAGATCGAAAGGACTATGTCCTTCCGAGCAAGTGGTTTTCAACCAGATTCATTCCCAGAAACTTTGCGGTTGCATAGATTGCATGGCAGCCGTGCAACTAGAGGGCTCTCCGTTCCCGGGGCACGTCCGGGTTGTATGAACACCTAAGTGCATATGACTGAGGGACTATGGCGTTGGCTTCAGCCAGAAGCGGACATCATCCTTTGATTTGTTTGAGCTGGTTTCGCAACGGTAATCGCTGATTGAGGTTATGCCCAAAATGTCTACGTTGGCATAGCAGCGGATATCAACCCATATGACTATGAGTTATTAATCTCAGGTTGAGATGATAACCTAAATGACGTGGCACAATTCAGTGATCGTTCCAACTACCGAACACGAAAAACAATTTGCGAGATGTCTAAGTGAAAGTATGATCCGATTTCTGAGCCGATATGATATCATGCATGAACACTATAACCAAAGGGATGCGTGGCCGCCTCTATCAAGGTGTAATGTAGGAGTGTAAGATGTACAGATATGTGGCTATCATTGAGGGATTAAATTATAGTCTGAAGAGGGTTTTCGAGAGACTATAAAAGATTATGTTGTTCCAAGAAGAAAGGGGATTATCGGACTTGAGACGAAACAAGGACGATATCTACCAGCGAAGAAATATCATTATTTATTATTGCATTTTTATGATACCTATACCTATTATTACATACCTAAGAATCTATTAGCCTTGTGTAGCGGCAGCCCCGCACCTTTGAGAAACGATAGCACTACCTTATGAATGACTATCAGCTTCCAAAACGATAACGACGTCATTGTATTTGCGTTTGAGAAAATCACCTCCTTCGCAAGAGAAAATCAGTATATCTTCTTGGCGCAGAGCATTTGGTGGATATCTTCGATTATCGGATTACAACCTGGATGAATCATCTATATTAATAATCAACAATCCTGCTCCAAGAAGGAAAGGATAGGACGTGAAGTTACGATTACACCAAGTAGCGATTTACCGAAACCTGAGGTAGATCGACAAGATACGATCTTAAAGGAGTGCAAGGATATCTTACGAAACTTAAGGCAGCTACGGGATATTGCCAACCTTAAGTCTACCAGCAGAACTGTGACCGGTCGCATTCACCCACTGAAGTCTTCGAGGGAGGCATTGAAGGAAAGCAATAGAGGGAAGGACTATTCCAAAACTGAGGGAATAGAACAAGAGGAAATAGAGAGAAGGAGAGCAGCAGGCGAGTATCTGCGTTGCGCTTGGCCAAGCGATAGGAAAGGCAGCCATAGAGTCAAGGACTGCATTAGGCCCCTTAGAAGAGATAAAGGAACAGCCAGCTATCCAAAGGCCAAGAAGTATCAGAGAACCCTCCTCCCCTCAGAATCTGACAAAGAGGAATACGATCTACAGCCATGCACCTAATACTTTACTTAGTATCAGCGGATACTTAGTTGAGTTACTTAGGGTATACACCCCCGTAACACTTGCTCCCTGCAGCAATGGTATATGGCTGCAAGAGTTCAATTGATTCTATCAATGGATTTCGAAAAAACTCTGCTATGGCGATCTGGAAAATAGTAGCCTGACTATTTGGCAAGAACAGGTTTACATACCCCACAAACATTTGTGAGGTAGGTTCAAGGTTTCCTTCTTGTTTAATTATTATCATCATGATCAATTTGGGAGTGCAAGATCTGATTTGCAGTGACTGAAATTGTTGATCTTGTTCACTGGACATACCTCTATGGCATACGACAATGGGGAATCCAAGATAGATTATTGATTGATAAAATCAACCTAATATTGATTACACTCACTGCAGCGGCCAACCACCATTGTCTGTCAGGTTGGAAATGGGCAACATTAGGGTCCCGCCAGAGTTTGGTCCAGGAGGTGGAGCACAGTACTAGTGCCATACAACAAACATTATTCACACACTTAATAATCCATGAACAGATGTATTTTGTCGTCTCAAGCTGGATGTTCATTTCTTGTGGCACAAGGTTTAACCCTGAAAGATAGTCATTATCCACAGCATGAGTCGCTGAAGGATCCACTCAAATGGTACAGACCCAGTGATTGCAAACCTCACCACAACCAGGTTAGCTCTGATGAGAACTTGCTTGATTACATCCCCATCAGCACAAAAAATTTCCATTCGGACGGAATCACTCTGTCAGAGTGGATACAGTCCGACAAAGCCATCAGAGACATCCTGGTGGCGGCTTAGTCCACGCCTGGAGTTGATACCACACGTCGCATTGCATGTCGCCCTCCCATCCCAGTTCAACTGTTTCTTTTCACTCTGTCGGTCTCCTATTTTAAATGAAAACTCTAGCGTTGTGGCCAACTGTGACCATATGTCGGAATAGATTCATTGGTTATGCGCTTGTATCGGGATTGCAATGTGATGGGTGACACTGCAAAAACCTCTCCTTGCATTCCTTCTACCTGCATGCACAATGCGATTCTCTCTTTACTAGTAATTATACACATCATTCCAAGTTGCCAGATCTATGTGGCTATTGATAATCCATCGCTCGTTCCGTCCATCTCCTCTCTTACTACTTGTAGGTGTCTGTGAAATCACATGCATGCGGCCAACAATATTTGCCATGCTAAAAACTAGCAAAGTAATGGCTGTCGGTGCATTTCTCACTTGTACAAATTTTGAGATGGAATCCAAGTTACCCAAGTTTTCAGGTATTGTTGTGAGCGCCAGGGCTAACCAGGACTCATTGAAAGCTCCATCCTTGTTCAGGAGCTTGATTTTGAATAGTTGTTGCAGTTGCCACGGGAGACAACGATTCAGCTTATGATAACACCTCTGTGGGCATTGCTTTACCCACACCCAGTCGTTTCATCGGTCCCCTCCATGTCAGCTCTGGCTTCCTGTGCATCAACAAATCTCAGATATGCGTTCATCTTCTAAACCCTAAACTTGAACCTTGATACAGTAGTATATTCAGAGCTCCATTGCGTGCAGTTCACCAGGAAAAATGACCTTCCGCGGTGTGTAACTCATAGAGACACTATTTTTGCGACGGTAATTCATAGCATATTTGACACATGGCACTATTGGAATCTATGGATCTACACGTGGACTAGATTACTATGATACACATGCGATTTTGTGTGCTGGATACTTGACACCACACTGGATACTATACATCATGCTGCAAAGCAAGCTTCCAGATGCACTTCAATGCATGCTCCCAAGTATGCTCTGAAGTACATTCCTGATTGCACTCGATGGCACACTCCCAGCCTGCATGATTACACGCTCCAAAGTACACTCCAAGTACGCTCCCAAGTACACCTCCGAGTACATTCTCAAGTACACTCCCATGCATGCACTCCAGGATGCACCCAGTTGCACTCGATGGCACACTCCCTGCTTGCTTGACTGTACGCTCCCAAGCAAGCCCTCAAGACGCTCTCAAGCACACTGCTGAGCACGCTCTCAAGTACACTCGCAATTGCACTCGATGACACACTCCCAGCCTGCTTGACTGTACGCTCCCCAGTAAGATCTCAAGATACTCCCAAGTACACCTCCAAGTCCCTCTCAAGTACGCTCCCAATTGCACTCGATGGTACACTCCCAGCCTACATGCCGCTATGCCCCCAAGTACACTCTCAAGAGAGAAGACACTCCCAATGTCACTTGACTATATGCTCCCATGTATGCTCCTGCATGCTGGATCCAGAGACTTGCTGAGTTGCAGACACCAGGCACCGGGAGGCGTGAGGCTGGTGGTATACGGCATGCAGTGTTTGGTGGGCGACGAGTGGCGTGTGGCAGGTGGCAGGCGGCATATATTGGCTGAAGTCAAGACGTTGGTCGATATCATAGTCTGAACCTTATCGTGAGCGAGGCCACTGTGACAAGATCTCAGAATGCCTCAGACTCATGGTGTTGATATTTTTAGGCTTAGATTCCGCAGGAAAGGTAGACAATTGGATCTTAGGGAGAGCAGATCTCTGACTCAGATTTTCCAGCGGGATCTAGTGCCCGCTTCCCATCGATTGTGGGTGTATGTGTGCGCATTCGGTCCGGGGCTAATGGGGATGATGGCAATGGTAATTGCAATGGCATTGGTGATGGTGTTGGCAATAGTGATCATTGTACCAGAAGTACTTATACAAGTAGGTTGGCTACGTCAACGTCATCATCAAACCTTCCACAGACCTAGAGCCTTCTATTTGCCAAAACTTCCACAAACTCAGAGTTTTCCATCGGCCAAAGCTTCCCGTGGAAAACTCTACTCCTCCTGCATGCTTGATCCAGAGACTTGTTGAGTTGCACACACCAGGCACCCGGAGGCGGAAGGCAGGTGGCGTATGGCGAGCAGTATTTGGTGGGTGGTGTATGGCATGTAGAAGCGGATGATGGGCGGCCGAAATCATGACGTCGGGTAATACCATAGTCCGAACCTTATCTTGAGTGAGCCCACCAAGACGAGACCTCACGATGCCTCACGGCCGTGTTGTTGACAAATGGATCTTGGCATGAGCACATCTCCAACTCAGATTTTCCAGTGGAATCTACTGCTTTGTTGCTACTGATTGTGGGCATATGGGTACGCATTTGGGGCTGATGGTGATGATGGCGATGGTGATGATGGCGATGGTGATGATGGCGATGGTGATGATGGCGATGGTGATGATGGCGATGGTGATGATGGCGATGGTGATGATGGCGATGGTGATGATGGCGATGGTGATGATGGCGATGATGATGGTATTGGTGATGGTGATCATCGTACCAGAAGCACTTAGACAAGTAGGTGGCTACATCAACGTTCGCATCAAAGCTTCCACAAACTTAGAGCTTTCTAGTAGCCAAAGCTTCCACAGACTTAGCGGCTTCTATTAGCCAAAGCTTCCACAAACTCAGAGTTTGCCATCGGCCAAAAGCTTTCTGTGGAAAACTCTACTCCTCCTGAAGCTCGGCTCTGTCAATCAGGCTATGAAGAAGGCTTTCAAGCAGGCTCTAGAGCTGCCTTTCAATCGCCAGTAGGCTCTCATGCAGATTGGCAGTGATAGTGTATACTGTACCGGTATAACAGCGAAGGGCAGCAAAGGCAAGTATAGGTCCATCTCTGGCCGGCAGCCGGATAAATTTCCATAGGCCCACGCGCACATCTCTATGAATCGACTATAGATGACTATACGCTGTGCATCGCACAGGGATCTGCAGGAAGCTTGCTATGAGCTGCACATATGCGTGTCGCGCAGCCTATAGTCAATTTGCACTTTTGCTGATATTGTTCATCTGATATATACATCATGTTACAACTCTTATGGTTGATAAAGTCCCGCATGCCGTTATATATTGTCACGCGGTGCGTCGTTTCTTGTGTATTGTCGAGTAATGCTCTGAAGTCTGTGATCATAGCGTCAGGATGCTTTCCGTCACAGCGGTTTTGGGGTCCCATGAATTTGGACTTCGCATGTGACTGGGAGCTGAGGGGGGCAGCCAGGTCAGCACTGGAAGGGAGGACTTTGCAGGTGGCAGTGCTGTTCTCTCGACTATGAGCAAGGGCTTGGAGAATGAGCTCTCTGATATTCAAGCAGAGAATGCGACGATGTAAGGTGATTACTTGCGGCAGGTAGTTGAGATTGGGATTGGAGGTGTTCCAACTGTCCTTGAGGTTCATTTGATGTGCTTGTTCATACCCCTCGGCAACATACTGTTGCAAGGCTCTGTATCTACAAATCTGTTGGACCCAGTGCAACGTGAAGGAGATCTTCGGAAAGTCCAAGTCGGCATCTAACTCCTTGAAAACATTTATCTCGTGGCTGATACAATCCCGCCAGGCATTTATTTAACGTCGCTCCTTGGATGGCGTCCAAGTTTCAGTGTTTGTTTCCTTGTCTACCTTTCGCTTCTTTACAAGTTCAATTCTCAGGGCAATGGCTTTGGCCTTTGCCATTTAGCCAGCTTGCCTGAGTGAGAAACCATCTTTGATGGTCTGAAATCGACACAAGGCGTCTTCCATGTAGCTCAATACTGAATCATCGTGAGATTTATATCGAACATACATATAGAATTACAATAATGCCTGTGTGCACTCGATTGTGCGATTCACGATGGGACGCTGAGCGGGGCTTCCTCCTTGTAGAGACTAGGTTACAACTCCAAGCAGGTACTGGCTCATTTCCTTCACCTCCTTCCCATTCCATTGTGAAACTTCCTCATATGACTTGGTTTTTAGTGTGAGGTTGTGGTAAGCGACACCGATAACCATATTGCATTGTACTTGTTGAGCCGTTCGTGTGTCTTCATGGAGTGAAAAATCCACCATTGGAGGCGGTCCAGCATGCCGATCAGCATTGTATGGAGGAGGTCGGGCTTCAAGAGGTGGCTCATGGTACAGGGAATATGTTGAAACACGTTGAATCCTCGGTGAACATGGTGTGATGAGAGTTCACCATCGGCTACCTTGGTGTTGGCATTGCTGAGCGCCCGATATAGGTTGTGATCCCTCTGGGGGTGTTGCTTGTCAGGAGGGACATAATCTCCAAGTTTGGTCTTTGGACACACATACTAAAAACAGACATGCCGCTTGAGATGATGTAGGTCCCGATACTCAGGGCAATCTGCAAGCCATACTGCTAACACCGGTTTCCAACGCGTGAAGTTGCCATCTGCACAGAGAACGATGTAATACCTGCTCTCGCTGCTGGGATTTTGTTTAAAGGTGTCAGGCTGGAGTACCCGCTGGAATACCTCATTCAACACCTCTCGGTTTGTTTGCTGTTGCTCATCCAGCCGCTTCTGAGGAATATTGTAGTTCTTGATCGGAATCGGCAGGAGAGTGACAATTACGGCGCTGTGTGTTGAGGGCATCTCACGGATCTTCAAAAACTGATTGCCAATCGTCAGATAAACAGGCCACTCTTTCTGGTCCCCATCAGAATTCGAGAGACGTGTTCCATCGGACATGAAGATCAACGGAACCGGTGTATCCCCCACTGAGTGTTGACTTCACATTGGTTAGCACGTCATCACCCTCAGATATCTCTCCTTACCTGTGCCTCCCACCACCAGTGTGCAGTGTGCATTTTGACATAGAGGCATTCCGGTGGAGTATCGCTGTTAAACTAATGCTGAGGCGGGTGAATAAGACGCTCGGTGTAGGCTGGCTACAACATCAACTATCTGATGCTTTTGATGATGTCTTGACTACAGTATTTGATAGGGCGTTTGTGATTGTCATTCTATGTCATATCCTCGAGAGTGTGTAGTTTCCACTCCCCGAGAGCCTAATTATCTGGTATGCTAGCCATGAGGTTCTTGACGACGTCCCTGTTTTTAAAGCTTGGGAAACACAGAGCGGTGTTTTCTTCCTTCAGCACATTGTCATAGTATGTCTCCATGCCCTACTTATTGATCCCACATTGGGTATATTTGAACTCTTGACAAGTTGCAAACAGGTAGAAGAAATGGTTTTGTAGGTTTGTCTCAAGACAACCCTTAGCATCGGGTTCGCATGGCTCAGCAACATAATTGCTCCACGGAGCACCAGGGCCAGGGTATGTTTCTGTCCTCCGCAGAAAAGGTGGCTGTGGTTGATACTCCAAGTCGTCGATGTGTTCAAGGTGTTTGAGCTTGGGAACCACGTCCATGTCTTTGACTGAATCTTTGTTGGCCTTGAATTCATGATGCTGAGTGGGTTGAACCCGTCAGGGCGGGCTGCGAATAGTCAGATTCTTCTGGCATGCAACTTGCAGGGGTTCAGAATGGTGTAATTTGAGATATTTAAGTCCCCAGCTGTCTGAGGTGAACTTCTTTCGGCATGAAAATTCGGGGGAACCAAATGGGGTCTTCACTGGCATTGTCGATAACACATGAGAAGTGGAGAATTCAATGTAGAAAGGCACCAAAGGTGGTGCTGGGCCTGAGCAGTCTGGTGTGTGTATAAGCTCAGCTAACTTGAGAGATTCATTGAGCCTCAACACCATCACAAGGAGGTTCCTTACACGCCAGGAGTTGCAAAAACACTTCATGTGCAATGTCCCATAATACTATGAATAAAATGAAAAATAATGCTGAGCGATCCAAAATCCTCGCGATGCATGTAATAATCAATGCCTGAGATAAATAGATTACAACAAAGGAAACGAACAAGCCCATAACCTCTAATCCAAATGAGCCAGAATACAAAACACCCTAAGTGAACAAAACCCTTCCACACATGCCTTAATCAGTGCCTGAGATGAATTGATTCCAGCAAAGAAAATCCACACGACAAGGACCCTACCCTAACCCGAACGCATGCCTCCTCTGCAATGCAGGGATTGGTTCAGTCGTCGCCTACCGAGCCATGTGGGCACACCTCAGAGAGAGGGACATTCGGGGCAGAGACATTGGGGAGACTGTCGCCACCTGCCAATTCGCCAAGTAGATGCTAATCCACATCGACATCCGAGGTGTTGCCGGCTGCCTCAGCTTCTTCAAGAGTTGGCACCGCTGGGCGAGGTTCATGTGGCGTCACAAGCCCCAAAAACTCTAGCCCACTGAGGGGATGTGTCACCGGAGTTTGTAGTCGTGGGCCAGGCTCCAGGGTTTGTGGCTGTGGGGCAGGCGCCACAGGTTGTGACTGTGGGGTATGCTCGCGCATCTCCTGGCCTTGCTCAGGTAGCACAGTTGGCTAATCGTCTACCTTGGCATCTACATTGTCAGCCGATGTATTTACGATCGCTCCCTGGCCAAATGTCCAAGGTTCTTTGCCATCATCCTCATCCTCATCCCGATCCCCTTCATCTTCCTCCTCCTCCTCCTTATCTTACTCCTGTTCATCGTGGCAGTCCCTTTCCACATCCACATCGCCATCCAAATCAACAGCGTCTGGTGTATCGACATCATCCTCCATGAGCATATCCACATCAGAATCATATTCTGAGTCATATTCGCCGTCCGACTCATCGATATAGCCGGTATTATAATCTGAGCTAATTGACACAGTGGGTCATGCTTCCGGCTCTAAATATACCGGCTCTAGTTACCACTCCGTGTCCCATTCCCCTTGCTTCCTGTAGCTTTTCCACAGCTCTGCGAGCTTTCTCCCCCTGAGGTTTGTTGAACATTACATTTTTCTTTCCCGTTCTCATTCCCATTCCCCTTCCCATTCCCCTTCCCATTCCCCTTCCCTTCCTACATTGCCTTCCTCTTCCACTTCCCGTTGTAAGTCGCCTTCCATTTCCCCTTGCCATCCTTGGCTCCGTTCCTGTTCCCGGTTGCTTTCTCACTGCCCTGCATGTCCTACTCACCCTCGCAGTCATCATTGTCATTGCCATCGCCAGCACGGCTCCTTCCACCGCTCGGTGCTCAACAATCTGCCCAGTTCTCATCAACATCATCTGCGTTGATTACCTCATTCCAATTCAATTGTCTCACGGTGGGGAAGTCTCCTGGTTTGTACTGCGGGCAGCTTCGCGGCTTAATTGTTGCCCTGAGATCATCGCTACTGTACCAAGAGAAACGATCGCTGGTGGGTTTAACTGTCAGCAAGCTGGTTGTCTGAGGATTGGAGTGATCGACATGATCCCCAAAGGCACGGGAATTGTCCCTCGTCTAGTTGTTCATTTGGTCGTGGGCTTTGTCAAACAGTTGCCCTCTATATGAGCAGAAGACAGCCCACCACGCCCGAAACGGCGAACTCCTGCTCGTGCTGTGCAGCCACCTCAGCTGGAATTGTAAAAAGTGGCGAGTCCTGAGTGGATCAAGAAAGATTATATCATAAAAGAGGTCCCATCCCCTCTCGTCCTTGATGCCGCGAACATTGTATTTCCATATGAGTCCAGGGATGTGTTCTGAAATGAATCCCTTTCTATGGTCCCAATTCAAAGACAGGCATTGATTTGTAACTGATGTCGGCATCTTTGCCCTAACCTTCCCCTTTCCTTTGCCACTGCCCATTGGTGCCATTGCTGTGAGTTGAAAATGAATGTACTTCCAAAGTGTTAGCATTATGATACAGTTGCATGTAGCGGAACAAAGCCCAGCAGGAAAGTACAAAGTTGTGTAGGTTATCGAGTGTGTTTTGGAACGAAAGGCGTTGTTTTGTGCAAGTCACCTGATGTCGAGATACCTCAGGATGCTGGCGGTGTGTATAATATGGGAGCAAAAGAGAAAGGAGGTGAATGTGAGAAGAACATTAGCAAAATGTAATTTGATCGCTATGAGCCTCCAGGAGTGTGCGAGATGAGGCAGTGTGTAAACTTAGAAGCGTCAATTTTAGGAGAGAATCAGACCATAGGAGGGCATTCCGGCCGGCCTTCGGAGTGACTAGGATCTCTGATGACTGGTACGGGAGCACCATGGGAGCGGTGGTGACAAGTTTGGAAGCTCCCAGGACTGTCGCCCAACCAATGCAGGAATCCCAAATTAACTCTGAGAGATGCCTGGGTTCTTATGGATATTCATTGGAAGGACTGCAGGCGTTATCAGAGATTATCCTGGTGTACCATGAGCAATAAGAATATTCTCTATGTATGATGCATAGATTGTTGTTCATTATCAACTTCTGAATCATACTATAGTACCAAGCATCTCATTCAACATTTTATTGTTTGCATCACTACATTAAGGAGAACCAAAGAAAATGGCAAGTGATTCAATAATGAAAGCAGGTAAAACCGAAACAATAACCCGACTAAGCGATCGAATGATATCAATTAATTATAGTCTCAATGTCATCCACTAAATCTCCTATCTCATCAGGGCAGACAAACGTAGGAACACACAATTTATCAACGGCGCAAAGATGCTAGAGGCGCTGCTTGTATTTCCGAATGATTCGGGCCTGGCGAGTGGGCAAAATTGAATTCCAATGTCGTTTGGCTTGATTTGTGATATCTAAAAGGTTGGAATTGAGAGGGTAGCTTGCAGTGAATTGAAATGGAGTTTGAAAGGCAATATGATAAGTTCGGAGGAAAAAGAGGTGCACCACCAGGAAAGGAGGAGGGCCTGATGTGGAGTGTAGGGTGGGCAAGGGGAGTGCTGATGTTGATGGAGGAGCATGGAATGTGATTGAGGGGAGCAAAGCCAGGCCAAGGAGGGCCGACTGGGGTTGAGGAGCGCCTATCTAGCGGAGCAGCCATCCATGCTGAGCATCGCCAAAAGGGGAGTGATGTAAAACGTCTGGAATGAAATAGTGGCGCTCCAAATCAAGGTCGGAGAGGGGATTGAGGAGCGCCGATGAGGATTAAGGAGCGCATATTCTAGCGTAGGAGCACCATTCGGGAGGAGGAGGGAGGGAGGGATGTTCAGCATCTGGAATGAAATAGGGGCTCTCCAAATCGAGGTCGGAGAGGGGATTGAGAAACACTGATTCGAAATATCGAAGCGCAAATCCAGATTGAGAAGTGTCTATTCTAGCGTAGAAGCATCATTTGGGAGGGGGGGGTATGAAGCAGCCCACCATGTGTAATTGATGAGTAGTGCAATGGCTTCTGCAGTAATACAATCTATCACTGTGGAAGGGCCAAATTTACCTCGATATTCATCTTGAGGAAACATAACCATAACCTTCTTTCCAGTGGCATACTCCGACAGTGCACAATGAATAGCTGCAGCAACAAGTGCTAACATCTACAGGGTGAGTGGTTGAAAGAACTGCAATGTGGTCTGTTGTCGTCCCAAGTAGTGTTAACAACGAGTCCCAATTCCCGTTTCGGTACCAGGTCCGGTTCCAACCCAGAACCGTACCATTGCAAGGGGTTTTACCACACAAAAACCAGGACCATTGTGATTGGGCTGGTTTTACCAACAAAAACCCGGCATTTCAACCTCACAACTTTCGCTCCAATTAAGTATCTGAGTTCTGATCGTATCGTGACATGATCAGTGCATAGATTGTGTATTATTAGCCGCTCTTTCACCTCCCAGTTACAGAATTGCGATGCGACCAATATTTGGTGTGTCGCTATCGAAAACCCGCGAAATTCGGATCAAATTTGGCGTTATTTCACAGCGACTCAACGAATATTGGTCGCATAGCAATTCTGAATGCGGGAGGTGAAAGAGCTGCTAAAACTGCACAATCTACGTACTGATCATGTCATAATTCGATCAGAACCCAAAAACTTAATTCGAGCCAAAGAACTGCCAAAGTTGTAGGAACCATAATATGGAACCGCAGGCCAGTTCCAACCTGGCCAAAAAAGCACAGGGTTATGGCCGGTCCAGGTAACAACCCCGCCAAGACAAAGCGGGTCGTGTTTTTGGCCAGGTTTGGTACCGAACCGAACCGACCTGCTGGGCAAAAACCGGACCGCTGGTGGGGTACCCGGCCGTGTTGCTAACACTAGTCCCTAGGTATTGGTGGTTAAGAAAAACTGATGAATGATTAAGTCAAGCACTTCCATCCGTGTGTACAACGATTTCTTATCATCAATGACGTTCAAGAGATAAGCATCGTCAAACAGGAGCTCCCTAACTTGCATTCGAAGCTCAGTCTCAGAACTTAACTCCAACCAGTAACAACAGAAAATAGTTCAACGTGCTCCGTCTGCCAAACACCCTCGAATGGTAGTAATCTTTACTTTCCACTACGTATATTTCTGGGGTTTAGTATCATCATAACTCCAATCGAGGAGTAGAAAGCTGAATAAATAGTTACAGCTTCTCGGGTTTGCGGATCGAATTTAAAGGATGGACCACCTGGCAATTGACACACAGATGGTGTACCAACAGGGGCACCTGCTGATGCTCACTGATGATCCTGGGCTTCAATCACAAGTTTCCAAGTTTCATCAACCATCAAGTACTTCTCATCAGAAATGAATGGCCAGGGAGTCTTTGTGAATACGATTGCCTCCATGAATCATTTCGCTATATCAAAAGTTGCCTTTTCGTGTTGCGGAACATTGTTATTCCTGCTGGCCTTTGGTTGAGGAACATTCTGATCTCCACCAGCCACGGGAAGTGGGTGCGCCTCGGTGGGTACAACATCAGACTCGCGTAATATGTTGATGGTTGACTTTTAGCGCTTGAGCAATGATGGTGCAATGGCCCCGGCCGGATGTCACAGGTTTGGAAGTAAAGTGCATGCAATGACAATATCCGCACGGCTCCTTTTCTTTGGAAGTGGAACACTTGTAGTTCATATTGTCTTATCACAGCGCGCCTGGTCTAGATATAGGACCCCCTGCGGGTTGTCCAAATCATCCTCTTCGATATCAGATGACACGGTGCACACTCCAGTGTCTTCACCTTCATTCTCGCTGATCTCGTGATCGGTATCATCATCATCCTGCATCAGAAGAATCATTGCGTGGACTTTAGCAATCTCCAACACTATACTCGAAGGCTGGGTTGGAAGTGCAACCATTTAATCTGCAATGAAGATTGGCTGTCTTCTTCAATGCACGTGCAAGTGCTCTCTCAAGGTGGGCTTCTTGATTCTTCTGTGAATAGTGATTCCTCACCTGGCTGGTCATAGGTTGCATGTTGATGATGATGAAGTCCAGTTAGAGAATGTAGACAGAAGAATATAAGGGCAAATATAGTATGAAGTTTAGTAGAATAACGGGAAAATACGGCAATAAAGGAACACTCACTCGAGGAGGATGCAATATGAGGCGTGCCTGGATAAAATGATACTCGGCGCAGGAGGATGCAATCTTGAGGCGTGCCTGGAAAGTGTCTGGAAGACATGTCGGCGGTTCATATTTATATTGTCAATGCCAGTTCTTGAAGAAGTGTCAGGTGCACAGGATTAGATGGATTCTTCATGCCCCCAAATCCTGAATGTTAGCACTCGTATCCACGCACACTATTGATGTAAGAATTGGAGGTTAGTTTAAGCCAACATAGCTAGAATCAAACCAGACGCACCTGAAGATCTCAACACACCTGAAGAACTCAAGACATTAACTGAGAAATGGGTTGATTGTGATCACCTCTGCATATGACTCCGCCGAAGATAGTTCATTGTGCCCCTAGTTCGAGCATATAAGCGGTGATGGCGTGGCACAGAATTGTAGGTGTGTTGAAGAATCTTGGACAACTTGGACGGAGGATAGAGCTGGGACCTTGCTGAGTGGCAACACTTGAAGTTACATGAGTTCAAACTGAGTATGTTGCTGATAGTGGATCAATATGAATCTCCCACTGTGGTATACCAGTCGGAAGGACACCCTATTCTGATGATATTCTGTTGTTTTAGGATTCTGCAGCAAAGTGAGTGGTCAATTAGGCAATATTGTGTGCAGAACTTCACTATCAGCGGTCCGAGTCTGCTGAAGTCACAATATGGATGCAGTCAGTTTAAGAGAGGATGGAGAATTTGGGTTTACAAAGGAAATATTCAACATAGAGAAACAACAGCTAAGGTACGATGAAAACTCAGGGGTAATCTAAACGATTCCAGTTGTTCTCAATGCCTAGATTGCTAGCGAATAGGTCATAAATTGTCACTCACATTATGATATTGCACATAATATCTTATAAACACCACATCATTTAATCACATACTCATTATGAGTCCTCAATGCTACAATGTTGACTTAACATAAATATTGGGGTTCAAAGCAGTGCATAAGAATGATATGTAATATGTCATGAGGCTTCAACTGACAGCGGAAACACAAATAACAGCATGCAGTTCGGGCCAATTAAGGTGCAGTGAGCATTGAATAGGCATGCAGGATTCAATCTAATGCAACGGCTGGGATTGTAGGCTCGCCTTACTTTGACAGTTACTTGTACTCTCAGAAAGTGTGTTGTTCTAACTCGAGCTTTCATCACGAAGTGTCCTTCATGCGCCCTTGGGACTGGACGTTGGAGGAAATCAGATATCGTCTGTTTGTGATTTGTCACGAACTGAAGTCGGCAGCTTGCCAGTCACCGATTGAGCCGTTGAGCAGAGACTGGCCTTCTCATTCTCTATCTCTTCGAGCTCTCTTGATAGAAATCGGTTTCCACAATCTATTCTAACATACGGTTTTATTTTAGTGGCCCAAACATACAAGCTAATCAAAATGTAGTTAAGTCTACATTAGAAGAGGTCTGAATTTAAGCCCGGTCGAAGAAGTGTGGTATGCCGGTGAGCGGAAGTTCCCGGTCATCTGCAGAGTTGCTGCACAGAAGCTGTCTTTTGAGGTTCACTCTCTCAAGCTGCAGCTCGATTATGGAGCTCGAACGACAGAACCTATTTTAGCATCTTGGAACCGTATAGGTCCAAACATACCTCTTAGTTAATATCCAGTTAAGTGTGGTTACTTATCGCCCAGGGCTATATATCTACGGTAAGTGTGTGGTGGACACCTTCCTACAATGGATGGGTTGATACGGAGCATGACAGTTATGGCAGTTTAGCAGCGGCCTTCACATACCTAGCAAGCATAGCTTCAGATGTTTGCTGGGGCTGAGCGGGATAAGCCACGCCTGCACCAAAAAGTTTAGTGTCTGTATAATGGACACACAGCGTGTGCTGGCAGCTACAGATTCAACGCATTCAGAAAGGAAGAAATATGCCTGGAATGGAGCAAAATGAACCATTCAAGGGTAATGCGAAGTGGGTATGCACGGTTCAGAGGCAAGCCTGGAGTGGGATCATATATTATTAATGAGTGGCGGCTTGTCACAATTGGGCGGTAAATAGAATATGCATGCAGTATCAAATCTGAGACCATCAACCTCGACATGAGAGTGGATCTGAGGTGTGGCTGAATTTCATTCCTGAGCAAGGAAATATTCAGTTGAATTCTTCGGGTAAGCCTGGAATATGCAAGCTGTGTCTCAGGATATGACACATCAACTGGATATCGCTTAGACACTCTTTCAATCCCTGGATGATTAGACATATACTGTGCTGGATCTGTCTCAGGAAAGTCAAGAAGTTGATAGCGATTCTCTTTTGCAATTCACTGTATATTATTCAACATTGTTGATTCAGTGAATATCCCGAATTCTTTCGCAATTCTAGTGTCCGGTGCGCCTGAAATAGACAAGTAACTGATAATTTGAATCTTACATGGAGGTTCAGGTGCGCCGGATAACTCGAATCCCGTTCGCTGATTTGGGCACCACAATTCCACCCAGACAATATACGATGAGCAGTGACTGCAGCTTCGAAAGATTCTCACAAAGAGTAATATACAGCACCACAGAATTTGACTTAGTCGATCATTAAACCGGTGCACCTGCTTTTTATACAATATTGGATCATCCAAATGAGGCAATAGTTCTGTTTACCAGATATCTGTTGATCATTGACTTGATCTCATATTCATTACATTAATCATCTAATACGAAATGCAATCGAACTGTAACCAATACTCCTGGACTCCTCCCCAGCGCCTCATTCTCCCCCCCATTTGACTATTTAGCATCAGTTGATGAGATTGTATTGGTTCAATCTTTAAAGAGGCATATCTTGATTACACTGCCCTAATAAGTATCAAGCATCTTCACCATCGGACAGCACGACATCTCCATACTCCGTAAGCTGCTTCCAATGTTCCTCGCGACACTCCAGAATGCCGTATATCATCAAAGTCGTGATGTTCGGTCCACTCATAAGGCCATGCAGTACTCTCATTTGTGCCACTCCAGCGACCTGGTGGAGATTACTCCCTCTGTTATCATAACCATTGGGTCCGGTGTTCAATAGCCATATGTGTGGGACTCTATTTTTCCCGAGTTGGACAACCTGCGCAAAGGCCTGGCACTGCTCTTTCAATACTCAGAACTTCTGAGTTAATACTGCATGATTTGCTGCTGTGAAATTTAGGCCCATCCCACCCACTTTGGGTGTAGTTACAAATACAGAGGGATTTGATGAATCTTGGAATTTGAGCTGCATTTCTGTGCGCTCATTGTTGCCCATTGCCGCATACATGTAGAAAATATCCAAATGATCCCCAAAAAACTTTGTAAGCCAGCACTTCAAATGACGAACTTCGCCTGGCAGAGGACCAAATTGCACCGCCTTTTGAGGAGGAGGTGCACGAGGCAAGGCATTTGAATTACTTTCAGGTTAGTGAAGAAGCGCCTTATTTGATGCTTCCTCTTCATCAGGTTCAGAATACTCCGCTGCTGCATCGACAAGCATTGCCAGAAATGTTTCTCTCAGCCATCGGAAAATAGGAGAATGCTCCCAAGTATCGAGTGGCCATTCAATGGACCATTGTCCTGAAACATCATTTCAATCTTTGGTGTCTCTCAATACCAATGAGCAACATGCCAGCCACCATCTATGTACCCTCCACGCTCCTGATGCACCTTGTGAAGTGTATCTTTGCACAAGGGTCATTGGTGTAGCTTAGTTATCCTCAGTCCATTCGAGATCAACAAGGTGTGCATTCTCCGTCAAGCTCTGTCCAAGTGGTTTCCCATTCGCAAGTTTCGATTCTGACCACCTCCTCATTGTCCAGGGCTTTGCAATTTGGATCATCCAGTGTGCTGCATCCTGTTGAACATCCTGGTCATCAGTCTGGATGGCGTGCATCAAACTCTTCACAGTGGAATACCGTGCCTTGGTGCTGTGCTTTTCTATCACAGTCTCATCCTCTGGATCTTCAGGCGCACCTGAAAACAGCCATGTCGTCTGAAAACACCAGTCATAGAGTGAATGGAATCCCGGTGTTGCATTGAATTGAAGTTTGAATCCAATTCTCGCATTCATCGCAATTCGCCAGCCTACACCGTGTTTTCGTCTTGTACTGGTGAGACTCATCAAATATCCCAAAACTGTATAAACAGTGTGAGAGTTGGCTGTTGCTTGATGGTGTCGCTCTCAATGTTAAGATATCATACGACACAAGGTGGATATTCCATCGGTTTTCTGGCTCATCAATACTGGTGTTCAGATCCTCATGGGTGAGATTCGCAGTTGCAGCGTGCAGCAAGTGAATGAGGTTGAAATCGGTTCCATATGTCATCTCGTCGATGACACTCTTGAATGTCTCTGCAACTCAGGGAATTGTTACCACCAGGATTGACTCAAAAGCTGATGTAAGCGCTGGATGCCCCTGTGGTGGAGTTGACTGGATCTCTGAAAGGCAGCTGCGCACTGGATTCTGTCTCCGCAACAGATACCACTCTTGTTCGTCACCAATAATCCCAGGAAAGTCGTTCTGTACTGGATTAACCCACTTTTTAAGCATATTCTCCAATAAAATGGACAGTGGTAACCCCATTACAACTTTCTCAGTCACCAATTTGCAAAGCATTGCCGCTGCAACCCAGGTGAAAGTCTTTCCAAGACCCATTTCATCCGCCACCAGTGCTCCTGGCATATCAGCATCTCAAACTTGTCTTCTCACGATGAACCATATAGCCTAAACCTGGTGCGCCACCAACTTAGTTCCGGATAGGCCTGGAATTGAATACCTCTGGCCTGCAACACGGTCATCTGTTGTTTGGCGAATCGGATGGGCATTCAGCAACCTGACCGCCTCATCAAGACACTCATGTTCACATTCCTTGTTGATTGTGTTGAGAACAGTATTCAATACTGAACAGGAATTATCTGGATCGAGGTCCTCCTCGCCATCCACTTGCTTCTGAACCTCTCTTGCACCTCGGTCGGTTTTCTTTTCATGCTGAATGATCTCTTTCGGTTGCTCCGAGGTAAGTTGGGCAGATGGGCTCATACTCCAGCGCTCCTGAAATTCATCGCGATGTTAGGTATTTCACAGACAAGCATTTGGACCCAATAAATATGTCAAATACAATCAATTCAATTCGCTCAATCAGAACTTACATTAATCATACTGTCAGTCACTTTCCCACTTGCTGCCTGCTCATCCACCACTCTGTCCATTTCATCCTATACCTCTGATGTCTAAATATACTGATTAGCAGTGGGGCATAACTAACTGTAACCAGGCTAGCGGGAATTACCTTGGCCAGTCTAATTAGATGCTCCGCAATATCCTCTCCAGTAGCTGCCTTCATTTCTACCAAAAATAGATTCACATTGTGTCCCAGTTTCAACTTAAAGGAATTTGAAAGGGAACTGTTGTATGAAATCTGACAATTTAGAGAGTCATTCATCGTTTGACCCGGTGCGTATGATCCCATATACTCTTTGTCCAATTCTTCCTACGTCAAGTTGCAATTGTATATCCCAGTCAGACAGTATGGTTCTGTCGGGCCACAATGTTTTTCAATGAAATCAATCAGATCCTCCCAGTGCCTCACATCTGGGTACCAAGCTTGGAGTTGCATGCTGGATGTTGGGTCATTATTGCCGCTCAGCACTTGACAAATCACAACCATGACAGTTCTATTTGGCAACTCTGGGAGGTTACCTCTCGCTTTTTTACCCACGCGCTCTCCCAAATCCGTTGTCGGTCGCTTGTTGCCTCGCCTTCCGTTCTTCGTTGCCTCCCGAACCTCGCTTGCACGTTTCTTCAAAAACATTTCCACCCACTGTCGCCGAATCGATTCGGCATTATCGAAATTTTCAATAGGCAGCCAGGTTTCAAAAGTCTTCAAAAAAATCAGCAACCGCTGTCTCCCAGTTCAGGGGTCCATCTTGCTGCTGTTTAAGTGGGTTCTGTCTCCAGATTATGGACCGATGCTTCTTCTCCAGAAACCCAGCCACCCATACTTTCTTCCACTTGTTGAAGGTACAAAAGTTAGGTTGCCCCATTCCTTTGGAAAATTGCTTCGTGGAGAAATCTGTTTGCTTCAAGCTGATTGGTGCTTTACCTTCAACCCCACCCAAGTCTGACGAATCGTTGCTCTCATAATCTGCATCATATTCACCATAGGAAATCTCTGGTAATGGGGTCAAATCCGCAATCCCTGCAACATCTGTCCTCTGCGGTTCTGCAGCCGGGTGAAATCGTTTCTGTGGGAGGCTAATAGGGGGTCTCCCAGGTGCGCCGAGAAGTTGTCCTGGTGCAGTAGAGGAGGACAATGTCGGCCGAATGACCGGATTGTTTTGAGGCCGTGCTGGAGACACTTGAGGTGTGCCTGGAGATGACAGCCCATGTCCTGTGAATTGCTGAGGGGGGAATATTTGAGGTCCACCATAACCTCCTTGGGGGAAATCATATACTTCACACAATGGCCCATAACTCGGATATCCTTGGGTGGCACCAGTGCTTGGCTGCGAGCTTGGTGTCATGTTGAATGGGGCATGGTGGTAGAACTGGGGAGCGCCTGGAAATGGTGGCTGCAAGGGCGGGTAAATATGCCCCAGTGGAGGATGAATTTACTTTGTGGGTTGCCCGAATTGAGTGTCTTTGCTCGGTGTATTTCCAGCATCATTATCTGATGCTCCCACATTGTCATCTGGGCATTGTTGTGAGCCAAACAGCCCACCCGCTGAACCCATATTGGTTGACTTTGATGGAGATCCGTTTGTCGACATCATATGTGAACAAAAGAATGATAGTAATCAAATTATCAATTCAATTGGTGATTTTGAATGAAGCGGAGTATAGTTGTGAATATTGAAGGTAGCAGTGACCATCAGCGGAATGAAGGCCTCTTATATCCATCTTCTTTCTCCCGTACTGTGGTGTTTCACTGCACCTTTGATCCCTCTGAAACCCGGCTGAGAAAAAGATATCCTAGTAACACACATCCTGTCTTTCTTTGTTATATGCTCGAATTCGTATAGTAGGATCTTGGATAGAAGCTCATCTTTGTTTGGTTCATGACAGTAAAGATCACAGAAGGGATTCGACATGATATCTCCAGGAACCCAACAAGAACTCTATCCAGTTGGAAGGTTAGCATGACTAGGCATTTTACACTCAAAATGTGTGTGTAGGACCTGCACTTCATTCAATATGGAGCCTTGTTAGTCGAGTAGCAACAGTGATTGCTTTCTTTTGTGCTTCTTGTGTAAACTTTATTTTCTTCTCAGGATCCACCCACAGGTCAAGAATTCTTACTGAAGAAAACATCCTACCGGCCTATCTGTTCTCAATGATCATTGAGCGGGCATACAGCCAGCTAGAAATCTTATGAATTTCATTGTATTAAGCTGATGTTATCCGCTGGTTCAGGCTCAAGCATACACATAAGGTGCAAAATGCCGCAATGATGTAGTATTTGATAGAGCCAATCGTAGTAGCACCTGATGAACGGTATTAAAAGTTGATTGCAGTGATGACAGTGATGACAAAAGAATCTTTCTCTGCTGACAATTTTCAGTAGATAATGTGGAGTATTATTGTGTGGGATTTGATAGATATTATCCTAGTTTGTGAAGAAAACTGATCGTAAGGTGACTTTGTTTTACCCCTCCTCTACATTTGGTGGGGTGTGATGCGGCTCTGAAAGTGATACGCTAACCTGAGTTAGCTCACCTTCAAACCAATATCCATGGGGCTCAAATCCGGCAACACACCATACCCCCTAAAGCTTCACCGAGATTTGTGAGAACCTTGAGCATTTCTCAAAAGATGGTCAACACTTGCCGGAAACATGTTAAATCCTTTATCTGCAAAAAGAAATTATGCAACGAGAACCAACTGGAAGCTCACTATCAACAATATCACCCAATATTGATGAATAAAGGGCTATTACCCAACGGGATTCTACCACCTGCTAGCTTTCCTCACCCAGAGCCATCATGCTTTCACTAGAGTAAGTGCACCTAAATGGCCATCGACAAGCTGTCAATTAATGATCTACTCATAGACAACCTACCGGGTGCACCACCACCTGAAGATACTCCCAACAAAGAATCTATACACCCTCAGCAGCCTGATCTCACCTCTACCCCTGATCCAACAAAGACAATGGCTCATAGGCAGGTAGTTGGAGTGGAAAATGCGGGGGGGAAGGCATATGGCAAAGCAACTGGATTGTACAACAAGCATCGCAAGTACTCAGAACAATGGAATCCATGGCATCCTTTGTGGTCTGCACACGACTTTCAGCAGGCTCAGTCATTTAGCCAGCAAACAAAAACCTGGATACATCTACATCTCAGGCATGGACTGGACAACTTCAAAATCGAATCATTCCAATTAGCAGATCCGCTGGGAAAGCTCCTAGCTGAACCCGATTTCGGGCTCAGTGATGATCGTTGGATTGAAGATGACTCACATTTCTTCGGAACGTTATAATACAGGGATATTTTCAAATGTATTCAGTTCTTCCTAGCACATCTCCCAATTCAGGCACAACTCCATTTTGAACCTGTGTGCCTCACTGACTCTGAGGGTCGTCAAATCTACAGCGAGATGAACACTGGTGACTGCTGGTGGGATACACAGAATCAACTTCCTGCCGGAGCAACAATTGTACCAGTCATATGTGCATCCAACAAGACTCACTTGACCAATGTTTCGGACACCCAGGACTCCTGACCGTTGTGTCTCATGCGTGGTAATATTTGAAAAGATATCCACCGGACACTTAAAAAGCGCACCTGGATTCTCATCAGACTGATCCCATGTCCCCTGAAATGTGCCAAAAGCATTGACGAAGCATGGCATAACGCGGTTGGAACTATGCTGTTTTAACTTAGGCATCTTGACATCACTCGCCCCGGATTGAAAAGGGATTGTGGAAATGGATTCCAGCGACAATGTCACCCTGTTTTGGCTGCCCGGGTCGGGGATTATCCGGAACAAGTCATGGTTGCTCAGGTCACATATCGCTCATGCCCGATGTGTGAAATTCCTAAAGGTGTGCTGATGGGGCATTCAACTTCTCGACCACTCAGTAACTCAAGAGATTAGCATATTTACTCGGAGCTGCTGGAGGACACTAATATTGATGATCTGCACACTCTAGATGTCTGCCCAATCCGCAACCAGTTCTGGCAATACCCTCTCTGTTATGTCTATCACCTTTGGCAGCCTGATGAATTGCATCAGCTGCTCTTGGGTTTAGTTAAAGACTTATTGCACTGGCTGCTCAAATACCTGAAAGCTACAAATGTCAAGGATCAATTTGACAATCAATGCACATCGGTGCCACCATGTCCCGGCCTGCAACACTTCTTTAAACCCTTTTATTGATTGAAAAGTGGCATCTGGCAAGGTAAAGAGATCAGGGGAATGATCAGAACACTGGCAGTGAGTTGGGCACCAATTCTTGTCTGCTTCAAGGATGACGGAAAAACTGTGGCGGAAACAGCCTCCGATGAAATGGTTATGGCAGCAGTGCGGGCATCATGTGAATTCTCTTCACTTGTTAGCCAACAAAATCACTCTGATCTATCCCTCATTGCACTAGACGATGCACTCAAGCGATTTTACCAGAAGACGGGTATTTATCGAGAACAGAAGATGTCAAAGTCTGCAAAGGACAAAGTCGAGGACCTGTTGGCAATGCAATCCGCTCAGTTACGGGAACAAAAGATTCATAAAATTCGTGCTGCAATTGAGGCCCTTGTGTATGGGGCTGTAAAGGTTTCCACAACCAAACGCAGGCAATTTCAGGTGTGCCTGAATAGAGTCCAACAAGCAGCAACCACTTGGTCAAATGCTGATTGTCAGAAGGCAATTAAGCAATTGAAGCGCGAAATCCATCAAGTGACACCTGCTAACCGCAAGCTTTTCGATAAATTATTCCAAAATCATGAGTGACAATTATTGCAGGGAGTCGGGACTAAGGCAACCAGTCCCAGAAGCATATTCGCCAAAAAACTTGCCCTCAGGAAAGCTGCCGCCAAAGACAAGACTTACGGGGCGGCAAACATGACCCCTGACCAGCAACTGCAATTTCAGATCCGTCTATCCGATGCTGAGACAGAAGCCACGACCTGGAGCTTGGCTGATATGGAGTGCATGACTAACCAGCTTCAGAGAGAGATTTATGGCATCACCTCGAATCAGCAGATGCGGTTCAAGAATCAATTCTCCCTCCACTTGATCGAGTTTGAAGCTTGGTGGGAAACAATCGGCATTTAGGCGCTCCAGAAAACCATTGAACAATGTATAATTCATTTCGGATATCCAAAAAGGCATCTTGTAACCCATATATCAAAGTCATTTCAGCGAATGGGTTCCGGTGACAATTTCACCACTGATATTTTTGAACAGCTACATATTGCCAAAGCGAAAGAGGCATATTGAGCTAGCAACAAAGTCAATTACATTTGACAGATGCTCAAGCACAATAACTGGTGTACCGGTCCTGACTTCCTGGAGGAGACACTGTCATATGTTGCAATCCATGGCTGGTATGATATTGACTCTGCAAAAGTTTTCAACCTACTGTCAGCTACCAATAAATGGCGAAGTACACTCAGAGCCCATCTGTTACATCTCCAAACAATTCAGGACAAGCCCATTATCCGCACTGTATCACAGCAGGTATATCATTTGAGAGAAACGCATATCCGTGCAGTGTGCAGAAGTATCAAATTGACCACACTCAGAGATACATCAGAAGATTTCGGAATTCGCAACTTTGGACAGCTATTCCACGTGCAAATTGAAGTGGACTGGGGACACGAAGTTAGTGGACTGGTGCTCGGATATGATCAAAATGTACTCTTAGACAGTGTATTTATCAAACTCCAGCATGGGCTGTTGTATTACTGTCAACCATTTCACTGACCTACATCTGTTGAGCATCTGGGACTTGATTGCAAGGTAGAATATACCGATACCAACCAAGGGATCATGCCTGAAGCTCATAATATCTGGGTCCAGTATACGCAAAGTGAAGAGAATCACCTCGATAACATCTTCTAAGGACAAATTCTATCTTTTCCTGTATTATATGTCAGCTGGACTCCACCGAATCAGATCCTCTCATTTCTGGAGCGCCTGCCAGCCGGACAAGTATTATCGATCTTTTCTAAGAGATGCCAGAAGACGCAACAATGGGTATTGCATCCTCAAGCTCAAGAATACGTGGTGGTGATTCCAACAAAGTACAAAGATCTTCATGATTGGGCTGATTGTGTGGACGGGTTCATCCAGGTTGTCAAACAGACGAATAAGATGCATATTGTAACTGTTGGAGCATTAGCTGGACTGGTGCATTTGGTGCGGGAGAATGCTGCATCGGGCGGCATCGATAGTGTATGGCTTGTAAATAATCATGTTGATGTAGATACCTACTGGACTGGATATTAATTAGATTAGAAAGCCTAATTGAGGTGTATCGCTGTAAGATAGTTTATCGAGTTTTACTATTCAATATAGAAATTATATATTGTCACTCCCAGCGAGTCTGGCTGCGGGTGCACCTGAATTGTCTTGGAGACGAGTCTCATAGTCCCAGTATCTCCAAACATTTTCCAACTGAGAAACATCATTTTATAGCATTCTGAAGACAACTTCATACTCTTTAGAATATTCTTGTATTCTGTTCCGCTACTTCAGAAGCGTTAACGAGCACCTGAAAGTACTCTCAGAGCATGTGAGAAGCACATCATTTTGCATTCAGCTTGTTCAGGAGCTTCTGGGAGCTGCTGGAAGGATCGGTGTGGCTGTTCAGAATAGCTGAGTCGTTGAGTTATGACTTCCGAACCATTTTACATTTTGTTGATGTACATTCATGGGCCAATTCTTAATCATGAGAATGAAGGGAAGACAAACAATCCTGGGTGGATGCTGTACTTGGTGTATGCTGTACTTGGTGTATGCTGTACTTGGTGTATGCTGTACTGGGTGTATGCTGTACTTGGTGTATGCTGTACTGGGTGTATGCTGTACTCGGTGTATGCTGTACTCGGTGTATGCTGTACTCGGTGTATGCTGTACTCGGTGTATGCTGTACTCGGTGTATGCTGTACTCGGTGTATGCTGTACTCGGTGTATGCTGTACT
>Ga0307514_10000600_pt1 | contig 67349 bp, 62 predicted proteins | sample 16_EM_MG_FD_203088 | JGI IMG/M metagenome (GOLD analysis project Ga0307514, IMG submission 203088) | Populus trichocarpa ectomycorrhiza microbial communities from riparian zone in the Pacific Northwest, United States - 16_EM | ecosystem: Host-associated > Plants > Roots > Unclassified | place...
ATGCCAGATGAACTTCCTGCATTTGTGGCAATGTGCCAGAAACGGGATAATCAGATCCGACAGAGGAAGGCAGAAAAAGCTGCGCAGCATAAATGGACCTCCTCAATAGGATCACCAAGCGCACTAAGAGCACCAGTACCTCCGAAGGCACCGGAAGCCGCACCTGCCGGCACTATAGCTGGATATACCGGACCGGCACCTATGGATCTAAGCGCAGGAAGGAGAAGGATCTCAGATGAGGAAAGGGCAAAGAGGTTTGCCGATGGGAGATGTCTATACCGTGGTGGGTTTAACCACAGGGCGGTAGATTGTGCGGTGAGAAAAAAGGCTCGCTCGTTCAAGGCGGCAGGGGCAGAAGTGAAGGAAGCAGGACAAAAGGAGAGTTCGGAGGAGACGGGAAAAGAGCGGGTGGATTAGGGAAAGGTGACTCCCTAATCGACAAGAAAAGTTTTGATTTAAATGCTTTACAATGTTTCGGAATTTCGAAATTTTCAATTAGCAAGGTGGATGTATTGGAGGGATCAATGGAAGGAAAATATTTGGTTATAACCTGTTCCCTGACCATTCATGATCAAGTGATACAAACACATGCATTGATAGATTGCGGAGCAACAGGAATTGCATTTATGGATCAAGATTTTGCTCGTCACCATAAGGTTCCACTAAAGGAACTTAAAGAAAGAAGGCAAGTGGAAGTTATCGATGGCTGAACCATCGAATCAGGAGATATTACCCATCTCGCGGAAGTGGGAATGAATATACAGGATCATAACGAAAGGATCCCGATGTTTGTCACGAAGTTAGGACATTATCCCATTGTATTGGGAATTCCATGGTTGAGATTGCATGATGTCGCGGTTAGATTTGCTTCGAATACAGTCACGTTCGGCTCTCAATACTGTGTGGACCGTTGTCAGGATGTTCCTGTCACAGTTCAAGGGGTTACAGAGGAACCACCCGAACCAATATATGAGGAGAAGAAGCTTTGGACTGCGGATATTCGGACACCAAAACCTTTCCGAGGAAATATAGTCATGTTAAATGGGGCTTTGTTCTTTCGAACAGTCAAGAAAGTGAGGCTTAGCGTTTTTAAAGCCACTTTGTATGACATCAATAAGGCCATCGAAGCCAAAGATCTTAAGGAGTAACCATTGGAGGAAGTCATTCCAAAACAATATCATGAATTCCTCCCATTATTTAGTAAGGTGCTAGCCGATAGGCTACCGCTGCATCGACCTAATATTGACCATGAGGTCCGATTGAAGGAGGGTGAGACACCATCCTGGGGGCCCCTCTATAAGATGTCCAGAGAAGAATTGGTGGTTATGAAGGAATGGCTTGAGGACAATATGACAAAAGGGTTTATACGACAGTCATCCTCACCATATGCGGCACCATGTTTGTTCGCAAAGAAATCCGATGGTGGACTCCGGTTCTGTATTGACTACCGCGATATAAACATTAAAACCATTAAAAATAGGTACCCTTTACCCCTCATCCAAGAAACCCTAGACCTATTAGCAGGAACACAAATCTACACTAAACTAGATGTGAGGGGGGCCTATGATCTGGTACGTGTGAAAGAGGGAGACGAGCATAAGTTGGCTTTCCGCACCAGGTATGGACTGTTCGAACCACTGGTAATGCAGTTTGGGACCACAAATGCACCAGCCAATTTCCAGGGTTATATCAACGATACTATCCGGGAAGCCCTGGATCGTTTTGCTTCCGCTTACTTAGATGACATCCTGATATATAGCAATTCAATTGAGGAACACGAGGAACATGTTAAGTGGATTATGGAACGGTTGCTAAAAGCGGGACTTTATTTGAAACCGGAAAAATGCGAATTCCATAAGGAAACCGTCAAATATTTGGGACTGATTATATCGACAAAGGGAGTCTCTATGGATCCAGATAAGGTGGATACGGTCCGGAATTGGTCACGAGAAAAGAAAACCGCGAACGGCCGATTGAATAACCTCTTTGAAGTTTAACAGTTCCTAGGATTTTGCAATTACTACCGAAGGTTCATTCAAGGATATTCAGATGTGGCGGAACCCCTTACGAGATTAACAAAGAAAGATGTCCCTTTCGAATGGTTGGAAGATCAACAGAAGGCTTTCGAAGAAATGGTTTTCAAATTCACAACTGCACCCATCCTTCGACACTTCGATCATAGTAGAGAGGTTATAATCGAGACCAATGCGTCAGAGTACGTCTCTGCAGGGGTATTGTCACGAAGGGATGATGAGTATGTATTACATCCGGTAGCGTTCTTTTCGAAAAAGCATTCACCAGCGGAGTGCAATTATGATATCTACGATAAGGAGCTGATGGCGATTGTCATGGCACTTGAAGAATGGAGACCCGAATGTGAAGGTGCGGAACATACCCTACAATTGATAACTGATCATAAGAATCTCGAATATTTCATGTCCAAAAAACTCTTAAATAGACGTCAGGCTAGGTGGGCCCAATTTCTATCAAGGTTTGATTATGAGATTGTGTCCCGACCTGGGAAATCCAATGGGAAAGCGGACGCGTTGACAAGAAGGCCTGGAGACCTACCTGAGGTGGGGGATGAAAGATTAAAAACGATGGAACAGGTGGTACTGAAACCAGAAAATCTTCCGGAACAATTACGAATCCTCGCAAATAACCCAAGAAAGGAGTGCTCAGTTCAGGAACAACTGGAAGAGGCCTCGAAGCAGGGTGGTCTTACGGGAAGAATACTGGATGCGGTAAGACAGGGTACCTCAATGCGAGATATTACGGTAGAAGAATGTTCGGAAGAAGGAGGACAACTGTATTATCGAGGAAGGAGGTACGTCCCAGAGGACCCGGAATTGCAGTTACGCTTGGTACAAGAACATCATGATACCCCGTTAGCAGGACATCCAGGAAGGAGTAAAACGTTCGACCTTCTGAGTCGACAGTATTATTGGAAAACGATGAGGCGACAGGTGGATCAATATGTACGGAATTGTACGGAGTGCCAAAGGTCACGAACAAGTAGACATGCCAGTTTCAGGGTGTTACGACCACTCCCGGTTCCGGAGAAACCGTGGGAAGATATATCAATGGACTTCGTAACAGGATTACCGGAATGCGAAGGGTACAACGCTATTTGGGTAGTGGTGGATCGACTGTCGAAAATGAGGCACTTTGTACCGTGCCATACGACCATCGATGCCCAGGGATTGGCCGAGATATTTCTGAAAGAAGTGGTAAGACTACATGGGCTACCAAAGACAATTATATCCGATAGAGGGCCACAATTTGCTGCCGTATTCTGGAAAAGGATATGCGAACGGCTGGGTATCAATCGACGATTGTCAACAGCGTTTCACCCCCAGACCGATGGACAAACTGAGAGGATGAATGCAAGCATGGAACAGTACCTCCGGATATATACCAGCCACCAACAGGACGACTGGGTGCAGTGGTTACCCCTGGCAGAGTTCGCAGCAAATAATGCAACGTCAGAGGCTACGAAATGTTCCGCATTCTTCGCGGTCTCAGGAACAGATCCCCGGATGACCTTTGAAGAAGCGGTCAGTGAACCAATAGACTCCCGAATGGTTGATGCCGACTCTGTACAGGCGGCGATGCAACAGGTCCATGAACACCTCCGAGTAGAGATGCGCCGGAGTCAGGATATCATGGAAGAAGGAGCCAATAGAAAACGACTACCGGCACCCCAGATTAGTGAAGGAACCAAGGTATGGCTGGACGCTCGACACATCCGAACTACGAGGCCGTCCCGGAAGTTGGATCGGAAACGGCTGGGACCCTATGTGGTGAAAAGGAAAGTGTCCCCATATGCTTATGAACTCGAGTTGCCCAGAGACCTCCGGATTCATCCAGTACATCATGTCTCGCTGCTGGATCCCATTGCAGAAGACCCTTTACCAGGATAGAAAGTTACGCCACCCCCTCCAGTGGAAGTAGATGGCGATCAGGAGTATCAGGTGGAACGGGTGGAAGATTCCCGTGTGTATCGGAACCAGTTACAGTATCTAATCCGGTGGACGGGATATGATCAAATGACTTGGGAACCAGCTAGGGATGTTGACGGGCTTCAAGCGTTGGATGTTTTTCATAAGAGGTACCCTCAGCAACCGGGACCCTTGGGAATAGTCCTCGGAGGACCTCGGACCTAGGAGGGGGATACTGTCACGGCCCGAAGGAATTAGGATACGTGATGGGTTACATTCGTTAAGGTACGCGAGAAGATGTGCAGGAACCAGGGGAAGGAACGTCACTCGTTAGAAGAGAGTGGGGACGAAGGTTCTAGAGGAACGTAAGGAACCGGTAATGGTGTGGAATTAATGTAGGATGATAAGGATGAGATGAGGACGTAGGAAGAAGTGTTGCGACGTCGGATGTTGTGGCGTGGTTGTACTGATAAGAAGAGTTTTTAGGTGTGTAAGATCATGAGATGATTATTCGGTCGGTACATCGAAGCATGAGGGATGATTCGAGGGTAGCGCACGGAGTGTATATATAGAGAGGTTGTTGGTGTTGGAGGATTTCCTTTTCTTCTCTCTTTACTCGTTCTCTTGTATAGCAATCAACAGTACGACTTCAGAAAACTCTTTATCATCTTGTTCCTGATCTTGTCCCTCGATACGCACTTCGAGTTCAGTCTAGCAACATCCATATCACCTGCATCCGACCTCGCCCGTTACACAGCCCATCAGCGATCATTGTTGCTGCTTTGGAAGTCATATTCGCGCTCAGTCAGCACGGATGAAGCGGGCTTGACTTCTCGGCATGAATTGTAACTTCTGCTCTCGGTATCATAGCCGTTGGTGATGGTCAATCATATATGACCTCGCATCTATCTAGTAAGCTTCTCATGAAATGGTGATTCATACCAGGTATATTCAGGTGCGTTTGCGCTCTCCCGAGCCTCGTGTTCTCCAGATCCTCGTGCATAGCTTTATAGGCCAGCCTCGATATCTGACATCCTCTCTTGCAACCGGTGGCTCTCACACGGTGCCCGTCAGTAGTAATATTCATCCTCCTTCAGCATCAGCCAAGCAGGCTTATTGGCCTCCAGTATGGTTATTCGGCGTTCATTCGGTAAGCCGTTTTGTAAACCTCTCAGTCGGTGCCTTCAGTAGAGGGCTCCCGTTAATCCTCTTATTCAATCCCAATTTCGAGTCATTCGGCCATAATCTTGGTCGTTATGCTCAGTCATCATCTCTCGGTAGTTGTTTTGACTGTCTGTCACGATGACATTCGGTGACTGTCTCTCACAATGCGGTTTGGTAGACTATTTGTTACGTTCGGAGATCATGTTCGGTCTCGTTCGGAACTGCTTCGATAGGCATAATTGCACTTGCTCGGCATAGATCATACTCGCTTGGTCTTCTCATCATTTCTCCGGTGTTCTTGCAGTCGCACTGATCCTCCTCCTAGTCGGTGCACTTGTAGGTACACTTGACATTCGCCCTGTGCTCGGTGCGCTTATCATCTCCAATTGCTTGCCGGCTTTCCTCCGGGTATGCTTTCTGCTCCTTCTCCAGGTGTGATTGCTGTCACTTGTCTAGGTATCCATATAGTCTTTTTCTGAGTTCACTTGTCGTTTCATTTCCAGGTGCATTGGTTGACTCTTCTCCACGTAAGCTTGTTGACTAATGTCCAGCTGCGATTCTCCGCTGGTAAGTGTGCTCCAGGTTGCTTCCTCCCAGCAATTCTGGTACAGTCATCCACCTTTTGTTCGTCGTAGCTCCGCCGACGACTAATCCATTACGGCTTCTTAGGGTGCCATATCGGTTCGTTAGGCTTGATTCTGAAGTTGATTTCCAGTAGCTGCTGTGTATCTCGGGATTGTCGAGACTGAATCGGGATCGCCGAGACTGAGTCGGGATCTCATTCGGAGTTGTAACTTGGACATGCGGCTTCTTGATTCATCTGTCGGTGTGTTTGCCATCACTTCCTTGCATGCACTTTTCGCCGCTGCTAGCCTTCTCTATTGGTGAATGCGTTTCACGGTGCTTCGTTCCTGCACTTCCAGTATGGTAATTGTTCGCGGTAAGGGTTGTTGCAATTCCGGCACTGTCATCCCCCTCTTTAAAGATCGTTGCTCCGTCAAAGATTAATCTCGTAAGGTTTGTGCGATATCGGCATTGTAGCTGTAACTCGGGATCTGATTTGGGATCGTATTCGGCATTGGAACTCGGGCTTGTAGCTGCATAATTCGGTATCTCTCAATAGTACTCTGCTTAGTGCTTGGTATCGTACTCGGTGGAGCCATGCCGCTGGTACATCGTATGTCTGCATATCTGAGTTCCACTGTAACTGCGTAGTGGCGTAGATTGAAATCAAAGTCGTGATCTCGAGAAGGGTAAAACTTCGCATAACCTCAATATCTTCATACAAGGGAAGGAGATTGATTGTCATCTATCTCCCGTGATCCATCTCCCGTGATCCATCTCCCGTGATCCATCTCCTGTCATCCCCTTCCTGTCATCCACCTCGGTCATCCATCCATGTCCGGTCGCGATCCATATCATGCCGCGATCCATCTCCGGACACGATCCATCTCCGGTTGTGATCCATCTCCAGCCCCAATCCATCTCTGGCTGTGATCTAGTTGGTTCCGGCCATTCGTTTCCACCCTGTGCGTAATTGGGCTCGTACGGATCGCATTCCGTGGCCGCTCCTGTAGCTCTGTAAGCCCTCTAAAGGTCAGATTTACTAACCTACATAATGTCCGTCTTCCATTGACTCTGTAACGTAGTCCCGTAATCTATCCGGTGACATGTTGTCCATCATAAGAAAATACCCACTCATCGATCCGTCCATATGGCATGGGATCTTCAAGTCAAAATCCATGATCCAGCCTCGTGAGCACGTGATCTTAATCCACCCAACTGCGTGAATACCGCTCGACTCCACTCAACTCAACTGAAAAACTCCGCTTAATTGTAATCCGCCCATATGGCAAATTGTAGCCGGGCTGCAAGTCGATTGCATGGTCATTTGACCGATGCGGCGAAAGTGTCTCCCCCTTCGCTTTGCTGATAACCTCCACGAAATCTCCGTGTATGGTCAGGATATGTCCTCCGTCATGTATAGACACCATCTTTGTCATGGTACCGGCTCCATCTGCAAACATTAGTTCTCAATTCGTAATATATATATATGGAGCGGAAAGGAGGAATATCCAGGAGCCCGGATTTAAAACGGTTCGCCACAATAGGGCCAAGCCCCGCCGTCCAGTACTCCCTTCGTGTCTCGGCGTGCCGGTAGCAGTCATTCAAGGTCCGCACTGTTGGTACACTCTTCTGCCGCAACTACTGCCGCTGCCCCCTGCTCACCCATCCAGTGCCTGGTGCCTATCTCACGATTCACCACTAGAGATGCTTTCCACGGTCACTCCCATCAGCCCTGTACGAACTCCCACTCTTAGGAAGAATGTCCAAACGACCTCGTCACTGGCCAGTTGATCGTCAATAGCAGTAGCTCCAAGTATTTGAATATATGAAGTACAGCCACCTTCGGAATGCGTCTCCACCCTAGCCGTGATCCAGGTACATTCCCGGGGCATACCTGATGGCCTGCCCAGTCCACTGCCACCTCTTCCGCTCACCCTGGGGTTGCAGAGCCAAAAGTCGAATGCTTTGCAAGTCGACCCTAGGATTCTTGGAGTTGTACCAAGGCAATCCAAACTCAATCTCCAGCTCACACAGTGCGTCCACCGCGGCTGCCACCAATTTGTATGAATAAGCTCACTGAGCGAATCACATACTTGTCACACCCAATTGGGACTGTCTGACAACCAAATACTGTCCATTCCCACGTGGGGATACGACACATCAATTGACTATTCGCGCGCCTTAAATACATGCTGAATCCGCTGGTCTCCTGAGAGTGCCCAGGCGGTCCATCCTCCGGTAGCCCCGTGGATCCTCAGAATCCCGGCTACAAAGAAATCATCTCCATTGTATTCCTAAAAACCCTCTTCCTGTGCCATTGTATGGCCACATCGGTATTCGCATGTTGGCGAGTGATTCGCTTTCGTTGACTTGTTTGGCGAAATAGAATAGATTTGGCGCAGATGGCTCTCTCTCCTCACAACGATCCAATTCGGTCGTCCAATCAGGTGCCAAGTGTGATAATTGACAATGGTAATCGCGAATTGTATCTGCTAGCCACTTTAGAACATTTGGGGTTATTGTACTTCCCTTACGGAGCTGCCACATGATCTGCGATCGCTGCTCCACTATCTTGAACTCTGCCCATCGGTAGACTGATGATACCGGTAATCATATCGGTAATCGTAGTTGATTCAGTAACTCACTGACCGTATATAGCCTTGTAAGACTTCAGTAGCAGCTGCAGTAAGCTGCTAACATCATCCGTAATGTAGATGACTCCATCGAGTCGTGTAGAAAGTAATCGCGATTGCAACTGTCGTCGGTGATGTGGATCTACGTGAATCGCGCGTATTTCGTAAATCTGCCCTGATCTTGCCTAGGTGTACTTCGTTCGAGGTATGTGCCTGTTTATCGTCAATTAACTGTCATCAAGGTGAACTGAAGTAGAATTGGCTTCGGCATTGCCGGTGACATGACTCTCAGTGGCGTATGGGCTATGGAATCGTCCCTGTCATCGTCAATTGTCTCAATTGGATGGTAACATATCCGATCACATTGATCCCGCAATTGATAGCCTTCGAGTTCTCGTATGAATTCGTTGCAATTGACTTTGACTGATTCGGTCGCTGACACGTCTCCTTGCTCATTGACCTCTGAAATCAACTCGGATTGTCTCTGCAATCGTTAACCTCAATTGGGTGTACTTATCAAGCATCTTTGGTTCTGCAATCTGTCGCTGTCAAATCCGGAGGATTTCTCGTTCTTAGGTGTCGCGACACGTCTCTGGCCGATTGGCCTCTGGAATCCGCATGAAATTGTCTCTGTTACTGTTAACCTCAATTCGATAGACAGATCTAGACACTTCGCTGATGCAATCAGTGCTCCCAAATCTGTATGATATCTCACGTGTAGACTGCGTGTCGTGACGCGTCGGAAAGGGGTAATTCATGAAATCCCATATGCGAAACGTATCTGAAATTGTAAGAGCGATAATGGTGTAAAGGCATACGCCCGTGTATGGCCTCGTAGGAAGGAATATCAGTAGATACAGTTGCACACGTGGATGTCAATATTGTACAGCAGTATAAAGGTAAGTAAGGAAAGATTATCGCTAGAGATCTAAGGCTCATGGCGAGCCGACTATATAAAGCGGGTATTACCCGGCCCTGGAAACGTCACGTGCAACCGTGCCATTACAGATGCCGACTTCAACTTTCCGAAGATCCACTTAATTTCTCATTGGGCCGAACAGATTCGTCGATACGGAGCCTTGCAACAGTATTCTGCCGAGACACATGAACAAGCACATAAAACGAACCTCAAGGATGGTTGGAATGCCTCCAATCACAATCTCAACTACCTGCCACAAGTAATCACCTTTCAGAGTCACATTCTCTACTTCGAAATCAGAGAGCTCAATCTCCAAGCCATCGCTCAGCGTTCGGAGAACAGCGCTGCCACCTGCAAAGTCTTCCCTTCCGGTGCTGATCTGGCAGCCTCCCTGAGCTCCCACTCATATGCGAAGCCCGAATTCATGGGACCCCAAAACCGCCGTGATGGAAAGCATCCTGACGCTATGATCAAAGACTTCAGAGCATTACTCGACAATACACAAGACGCAACGCACCGTGTGGCAATATACAGCGGCACGCGGGAGTTTATCAAGCATAAGAGTCGTAAGAAGACATATATATCGGATGAACAACTGCATGCAATGGAGCTCTGTATTTACCATGGTATTAAAATTCAAGTTGAGGGTTTAGATGGTGAACGCATATCTCAGATGTGTCAATGCACAGGGAGCCAGAGCTGGCGCGGAGGGGATCGACGGAATGACTGGGTGTGGGTAAAGCAACGCCCGGGGAGGTGTTATGGCGCGCTGAATGGGCGTCTTCCGTGGCAACTGCAACGACTATTCACAATCAAGCTCCAAAACGAGGATGGAGCTTTCGTTGAGTACTGGTTAGCCCTGGTGCTCACCACAATACCTGAAAACTCGGGTAACTTGAATCCCGTCTCGAAATTTGTACAGGTGAGAAAAGCACCGGCAGCTGTTGCTTTGCAAGTTTTCAGCGTGGGAAACATCGTCGGCTGTGCGCACATAATTCTAGAGATAGCTACTAGTAGTAAGACAGGAAATGGACAGAACGAGCGATGGATTGTCAATAGCCACATAGATCTGGCGACTTGGCATAATGTGTATAATTAGTAAAGGGAGAATTGCACTTTGCGCACAGGTAGAAGGAATACGAGGAGAGATTTTCGCAACGTCACCCATCGCATTGCAATCCAGATGCATGCGTGTACCCAACGAACCCATTCCGATGTATGGTCACAGTTGGCCCAACGCCAGAGCGTTCGTTTAAAATAGGAGACCGACAGAGCGAGAAGAACCAGTGAAACAGCGATTGGATGGCGATATGCAACGCAATGGGTGGTATTGAGACCGGGTGCGGAGTAATCCGCCGCCGGGGTGTCTCTGACGGCTCTGACGGAGCACGTCCATTCTGACGGAGCCATTCCGCCCGGACGGAAATATTTTTTGCTGATGTGATTACAAAGTTACAGTAAGTCACCATGGACTTGTTAACATTTCACAGGAGTACAAAGTCAATGCTCTCTACACGCCTACGTTCCGGCTGTCGCTTCTCTCCATCAATCAATTGGACACAGACAGGTACACATTCACATTTGGATGCGGCAAGTGTTCCATATCATCTCCATCAATCACCATCACAGGCAATCAGGTGAATGACCTCTATATCATATCTCCTGCAACTGCACTCACTTCGACAGTACCAAGCATGTCTACAAAGTCCACTTCAAGAAGGAGAAAGAAGAAGAGAAAAAGAGCACCATCGAGCGCACATATCACCCTACCATTATCGAGGGCACACACCACCATACTATCAATAGCGCACTCTACCGAGCGTACTACAAGCCCACTCCACACTTCATCTCCAAGTGTAGCCAGCACTGAATGTGCATCTGCCACCAAAAATCCAAAGCCCACTCGGAAGCCTCTCACAATCTCAGAATCACGACTATGGCATCGCCATCTAGCTAGTGTTAGCAACAGGTCCGCGTAACCCGCCCATGGTCCAGTTTTTGGCCGGTGGTTCAGTTCTGTTCGGTTCCAGAACCGGCCAAAAACCCGACCCGCTCTGTCTTGGTGGGGCTGTAACCTGGACCAGACATAAACGCGGGGTTGTTCGATCAGATTGAAACCGGCCCGCGGTTCCAACTTTGCAGTTCCATCAAATTTAGCTGCAATCAAGTATTTGAGTTCTGATCATATCATGACATGATCAGCATGTAGATTGTGCAGTTCTCACCGTGTTTTCACCTCGCGCATTCAGATATGCGATCCGACTGATATTCGTTGAGTGGCTGTGAAATTACGGCCAATTTTAAGCGAAATTCGCGGGTTTTCGATAGCAACTGAATGAATATTGGTCGGATCACAAATCTGAAATCGGGAGGTGAAAGAGCGGTTAGTACTGCACAAAGTACGTACTGATCATGTCAAACTATGATCTGAACTCAAATACTTAATTGGAGCTAAAGATGTGACGTTGAAATTCCGGGTTTTTGCTGGTAAAACCGGCCCAATTGCAACGGTCTGGGTTTTCGTGTGGTAAGACCCATTGCAACAGTTCCGGTCCGGTTCCAACCCTAACCCGGAACCGTTCTAGTGGGTTGGAACCGTTGCTAACACTACGTCTAGCCCACATTAATCCTACTGCCCTACGATCTCTAATTGATGGATATACAAAAGACGACTCAATGTGCACCACCTGCGTCCAGGCCAAATACAAGTAGAAGATTATCAAAGTCAAGACTAAGCGCACTACAAAGCCATTCGAACTCATACATTCAAATGTGTATGGACTATCCTCCACGCCCACCTCCGCCGGCCATCACTAATATATCCTATTCATTAATGATTACACATGCTACACCTCTGTTTGTGTCCTTCCAGATAAGAAGTTGAAAACATCCACCTCAGCCTACTAATTATTTCAGGCCCGAGTTGACTCCATGGAATACAAAGTGAAACGATTTCAGTGCGACAATGGATGCGGAGAATACGACAACAAGACCTTCCGACAGGTGCTTGCTGCTCGTGGTACAATATACACACCATGTCCTCCCTACGCTCAGCATAAGAATGGAGTTGCCGAACGCATGATCCAGACCATCACTGAGAAAGCACGATCTATGATGATTGACTCCCAGGCACCACTTGTCTTTTGGGGAGAAGCAGTCAATACCGCAGTCTACCTCCACCAGCGAACCCCAAACGAAGACCTAACCAAAAGAGACGACCGCGACGGCTAACAAGCACCATATCCAACTCCATACGAGATGCTGCAAGCATTTGGCAAGCCTTCTCACAACCATGACGGAAATGAGATCTCGTACAAAGCTCCTCTCCACCACCTTTGGCGATTTGGCTGCTACGCCAGTCGACTTATTTCCGAGCTTCAACGCCATGGAAAATTCAGCGCAAGATCCAAGTATTGTGTGATGGTCGGTTATGTGCATGATTTGACTACACTTTGGAGGATATGGGACCCAGCATTCCGAGTAGTAAGATCACAGTCGGATGTCATTTTTGACAAGGAGAGGAATGCCCACTCATCATGCCTACATGGAGACCGAACAGACATCTTTGAGCTGTCAGAAGAGACAGAATATGTCGAGAAAATTGAAACGGGTGGAGATGGACTTGTCCATGACCACGCAGGAACCAGGCGAACAGGTGAAAGCCATGGAAGTTGTGATCATGACTGTACTGACGATGATACAGACCACAATCTGCCCGAAGCTGACAACAGTCGAAGTCTCCCTGGAAGTACAGCTGTGAAATCACGTCCTCCTGATGAGGAGGTTGCACCACCGGTGTCCAGAGAAACCACCTTCCACAATCGACATCTCCGCTGCGAAAACAACAACGCCCGCCGAACTGCAGCCATGACCAAGCAATCATGCCAACCACCACCACGCATGAATCGTATCATAAGAAGTCAGGTTAAGATCTCCCCAAATGTAGCAATCATTATGGCAAAGGCTCTCGCATTGACATCCATGAACAGCGATCCATTCACAGATGGGGAGGCCATGGACAGCCCACAACAAAACCACTGGAAGCGAGCAATGGAAGAGGAATACACATCGATTCTGCTCAATAACACATTTACAACTACCAATTCCCACGAAGCTAGGCAATTGCAAGTAAAGCCAATTGGCTCCAAATGGGTCTACAAGACGAAACACAATCCTGATGGCACCATACAGTACCAAGCATGCCTAGTAATTAAAGGCTACAAACAAACAGATTTTGGAGAAACTTATGCCTCTGTTGGAAAGCTCACCACTTTTCGGTATCTCATCTCTCTGGTTGGAAAACATGGCTGGAACATCAATCAGTTGGATGTGGTCACTGCATTTCTCAATCCTGAGGTCGATGAGGATGATATCTATATGATGCTGCCCAAGGGCTGGCTGGAAGCCCTCAACGTGCTTGCGATTGTTGTTCGACTAAAGACTGCACTTTACGGCCTCAAACAAGCACGATGACTTTGGCACAACGATATTAACACCTTCTTGCTCTCCCTCGAGTTCAAACAGTCCCTGGCCGACCCCAACCTCTATCTCGGAAGTGATGGTATTCTGATGCTTTTGTATGTCGACGACATCTCAATATTGTACCTGGAAGACGCTACCAAAGCTGCGACCGAAGTCAACGCCAGGCTCTCGGAAAAATACAAGATCACCAATCTCCGTCCGGCTCGCCAATTCCTTGGCATCGAAATCCACCACGAGAAATACGGCACCGGCACCGGCGTCAGTCTTGGCCAAAAGGCCTTCATCACCACGATTCTCAAACGATTCAATATGCAGAATTCTTGTGGTGCATCAACTCCAATGGATTCTAATGTGAAGCTAGATCTGGCCGAGGATCGGGGGGAGAAAGAACTAAAAGATATTAAAGGCTACCAGGCAATTGGTGATTCATTGATGTATGCGGCACTTGCAACTCGGCCCGATATCTCATTCGCAGTCGCTGCACTTTGCCAATACAATTCCTGTCCTTACACCGGCCATCTCACTGCCGCCAAATGAGTTCTCCAGTATTTCAAATCCACTGCCAACTTTCGACTGCATTTTAGCAACATCACTGGTAGCAATGATCAACTCACAGGCTACACAGACTCGGATTGGGCCAATGATAGTGCCGACTGCAAATCTCAAGGTGGTCATGTCTTCCTTCTCAGCAACGTGTAAGGGCACGTACGCCAGCGTTCGGCCTTGTAGGCATACGTATGGTAATTATGGTATACAGTTGCAAACGTGGACTCGAGTGATAGTAAATATAGTATATATGTAAGATTATCGCTAGAGATCTAAGTCTCGTGGCGAGCCGACTATATAGACTGGCCGCTACCCGGCCCGGGTCACGTGCTGCCGTTACATTATCACCCTCTTTAGGCGCAGACCTCCTGGGCTGCATAAACTGTAGAAGAGAAAAGGAAAGGAAAGGGAAGGAAGCTTTGTACATTCCTGCCGCGTACGTACTCATACGAAATCATAAGTCCCGCTACCGATTGGTACAGCTCAATGGCGACGTTTCGGCAGATCCGGCGTACGGGGAAACTCCACCTCCACTTGGCTGTGATCCAGAGGTGGTAACAACCCATGCCGACGCCATTTGTACCGGGCCGAGATCCGAGAAGAGAACAAGAGAAGAGAGAAACAAGAAAACATCCAAAAGTGATCCCGTCCTCCATTATTTCAACTTCCTAGCACATGCTCCAACGACCATCATTCCCGTATATCTCGGCGTTGGTCTTTGTTGAAATTGTCAGGGTGGTAGAGCTTCCGCTCGTGACTTGGCATCGATGAGAGCTTCCGCTGCCGGCATCGGTCATAGCCGTCAATCATATACGTCAATCGCGTCTTATTCGTGGATATCTAACACGTAAGCTTCTCTAAGATGGTTATACTTACCAAGTTCAACCGTGCCTGCACTCTGTTGAGCCTTCGTGCAGTGCTTCGTAGAATATCTCTCGCAGCCAGGAGTGGCATTGACTCGTAGATGCTGTTTGACTAGGTAATCATCTTTGGAAGTCCGCTTCGGTGAAAATCCGGTCGACTTCATGGTTGCGCTCTTGATAGGCGGCTTCAGTGGAATCTTCGTCGATTTGGTAGACTTGCCGGTCGACTTCTGGGTAGACTTCTCGGTCGACTTCTCGGTGCGTGTCTCTGTAGACTGCCTCCCGGTGGGCTTTTGGCTTGTCGGTAGAACTTGACTGGTCGACTTCTCAATTGACTTCTCAGTCGACTTCTCAGTGTGTCTCGGTAGACTGCCTCCCGGTGGGCATTTGGTTTTGTCGGTAGGGCGCATTTTTGACACGGTCATCCCCCCTTTTGAAGTTCGTTGCTCCATCGACGACTTAGACTCAAATCGGTTGTTGATTGCCGTCGTGGCTCAGTAGGCTTATGAAGTTCGGTAGACTTTTGGTGATCTTTGTTGACTGACGCGTCTTTCGGCAGCTTTCGTCTCAGGATTTTGGGGGTCGTCGAATTCGCTTGTCTTTTGGCTGGTCTTGGTCGACTTCGCTTGCTTCGTCTCATTTTTCCACTTGCTTTCATCTCATTTTTGCACTTGCTTTCATCTCATTTTTCCACTTGCTTTGGCCTTTCTTGTTGACCTGCTTCGTGTTTCGACTTGCTTCGTATTTCGACTAGCTTCATGTTGACCTTTCGACTTCTTTTCACCATTTCGGACTTTGCTTGGTCTGTTCTCGTTGTCTCTGACTTTGAGCTTTGGTCGTGAAATGACTGATGCGTTTAGGGGTACGGCGATCTTGTAGACTTCGACAATGGGTGCTCAATCTAGCTGTCGGTATTTGAACTCATCTCAATCGACCGTAGCAATTGTTCTCTAGGTGGGCTTATCATCTTCCGGATGCTAGGTGCGTATGTTGATTCTTCTCTAAATACGCTTATCATCTTCCGGATGCTAGGTGCGTATGTTGATTCTTCTCTAGGTACGCTTATCGCCGCTCTCTGGGTGCATTTATTGCCGCTGGACTTCTCTGTCGTTGAGTGCACTCTGTCTTCATTCCGGCACCTCCAGTAGGGTCATTGTATATGGGGATTTTGGTTCCGGTAGGGTTATCCCTCTCTTTAAACGTCGTTGCTCTGCTGACAACTTATCTCCTCTAATTGGTATTGTAGTTTGGTAGTATGGTAGCTGGTACATTCATCAACCCGAACGGCATGACTCGGTACTCGAACTGCCGGTACCGGGTGCGAAACGCGGTTTTGTACTCATCGCCTTGCTTGATTCGGATGAGGTGATAGGAATTCCGGATGTCCTGTCTAGCATCTCCGAGATCAGTGGGACAGGATATCGGTTCTCCACCGTGGCTTTATTGAGAGCTCGGTTGTCCACACACAGCCGCAGTCCGTCGTCCTTCTTCTTCGCAAATGAGATCGGTGCTGCCGCAGGCGGTGATAAACTCTATCTTTCCCAGCTCTTGGTCTCACTGGCTCTTTCCGAGATTTCGTAGATCCACGCAATTTGTGTGATTCTTCACGGCCGGGTACCCTGTCATTTCCTCTCACCATCTTCTTATGGCGCTCTTCCTCACGAATTCCCTTTGGATGCTCTGAATGGTGCGGTGCAAGAGTTTGGCATGTCTTTGCTGCATACGTCCACATAGTCCTTGTATCTCACGGGGATACGACTTCCAAAGAATCTTGATATTGTACTGGGTTGCGACCCCCATCATCTGTTACCATCTCCACGTTAACTATGTCTGTTCCTATTCTCATTTGCCTTGTCTTCATTGTACTTTGGCAGAGTGGAGATGGGTAGGGGTCCCGGGTTGGCTGGATCAGACGGTTCGTCGCAATAGACCACCCCCGTTGTCCAGTTTCTCCCTTCCTGTCTCGGCAAGCCAGTAGCAGTCATTCAAGCACCGTCACTGTGTCACTCTTCTGCCGCAACTCCGGCCGCTGCTCCTGCTCGCGCATTCAGCATTCTGGGGTTTCTCTCACCTACGATGATGCCTTCCAGTGATGCTCCCAGCAACCCTTGACATTCTCCAAGTCATATGGCGAATGCCTTGACCATTTCCTCACTAGCTCAGAGATGATCGAATGCGGTAGCGGGACTTATGATTTTTGTGTCCCTCACCGCGTTCTGGCAGAGGACTTTTGCGATCTGCTTCTGAAATCTTCGCCCATTGCGGTCCATTTTGGCGCTCGCAGGGCTGTCAATCGACCTTTGCTCAAGTCGATTTCTGGGTTCCTTGCCATGGCATGCCCAAGACTAGGTCGTATACCTTCATTGGGACGACTATAACCTCCGATTCGTCAACCGGTTTAAGGTGTTCAATACTGAACCAAGAGACTTGGCCTTCGGCTCTCTACAGACATCCTCACCGGGCCAGGGTGGAGGTGAATGCTGGTTCATATGGTAGCTCGAGTTTCCTAAGTAGGCTCGGCGATATAAAGATGCTCATTGCACCGCAGTCGATTTGTGCTTTGACTCGCTGCATGTTGCCATGTATATTTGGTACAAGGTAGGTTGTGTGGTCTCCGCTGCCGCAGTGAGTGCATTGCCAGTTTGCCTTTCGGCTTTCGTAGACTTCCTTTGAAAGCCACAGCACTGGGGACAAGTTGGCACGGCTGCCTCCACTGGGCTTATTGGACTTGGCCGATTTTGAATTCCCGGGATCGGGATTGTTGGAATTATTGGAATTATTGGAATTACTGGAAGTCTTTTCCACAGGTTCGGAGATGGATGGTTGGAAGTTGCGTTTCTTATCGCTGCCTTTCTGAGACTCTCCCAATTGCCTTTGCTGTTGCTCTCCTCCGGGCTTCTTTGAGGTTGCTAGAGTTGTAGGTGTACACGATGTGCTGACTCACAATCGTCTCTCGACTTCGCCTTCGGTTCTCGGTATTGCCGATTCAGGCGTTAGATCGCGCCATTGATTGGTTCTCCGACTGATGATCGCGCTCAATTGACCTGTAGGAATGGTATTCGATTTCTCTTTTTGATAGGGTCGAATCCTGTACTCGTGATAATCGTCGTCATTGTGGCGACATGTCTCGTCCATTGTGGCTTCTCTGGCTGATGATTGCACTCAATTGACTGGTAGGGATCATGTTCGACTCAATATCTCGATCGTATTCGGTTTCTCTCCTTGGCCGGATCGAATTGTCGCGGCCTATAGTCGTGATAATTGTCGTCATCGCAGGTAACGCGTCTCGTGCGACAGTTGGTCTCTGGACTCTTCTCCGCTGCCATCAGGATGCTCAATTGAATGATGAAACGATCGATATCCGTGCTTGCAGTAATCATGCTTCGATATGTCGTTTTTAAGGCTGTGATCTCAATTGTAGACTGCATGATGTGGCGCGTCGGTAAAGGGGTAAAACTCGTAAAATCCCGTAAGCGAAACATATCCGTTTACTGAAAAAGCGATAATAGTGTAAGGGCACGTACGCCAGCGTTCGGCCTTGTAGGCATACGTATGGTAATTATGGTATACGGTTGCAAACGTGGACTCGAGTGATAGTAAATATAGTGTATATGTAAGATTATCACTAGAGATCTAAGTCTCGTGGCGAGCCGACTATATAGACTGGCCGTTACCCGGCCCGGGTCATGTGCCACCGTTACACAATGGAGCTGTCTCATGGCAGTCACGAAAGCAAGATTTCAACGCCATATCAACCCTTGAAGCCAAATACATCTCTTGTTCCGAAGGCACCCGTGAAGTGAAGTGGCTGCTTCAGCTCCACTGAGATATACACGGCAAAGATGTATCGCCGCTCCCAATCAATTGTGACAATCAAGGTGCACTAAGCCACATCACAACTGGAATTATATAAGCTCGCCCAAAGCATATCGATGGTTGCTAACACAATATTCGAGACCTCCATGCCCGCAGGATAGTTGACTACTCCTATGTGCATACGAACAATAATGTGGCAGATATACCAACCAAGGCCTTGTTGAAGGATAAGCACGTGAAATTCACAATAGGCGATGGAGCTATGGTAATAGTGGTCGATTTAAGGTTGTATCACCTTTCGTTTGGGTACGCGGATTTCTTTGTTTCCTAATGGATGGCCATCCTCAGACTACAACAGTACTCTTGTCCTGCTCACTCTCGCAGGGTTTTAAGGAGGCTGTTATGAAAATCACTGTGTTTCATTCTTTTCATTTTGTTTTGTTTCTTGCTCTACGGTGTATAACAAGAGGGGAGAGTATTGCATAGACAGGTCTCAGCCGGAGACGGTGATGTCTTGAACAGCCAGAGGCAGAGATGTCGTGTACAGTTGGAGACGGTGATGTCTTGTATGGCCGGAGACGGTGATGTCTTGTATGGCCGGAGACCGTAATGTCTTGTATGGCCGGAGATGGTGATGTCTCGTACGGCCGGAGATGACGGTTGACTCTGGTACGAGCTGATGGCATTCAGCCGTACTGGTACGTTCATATATATACTGGCCTTATAGCCCTCTTAAATAGAATACAATTAAGCCTCTCTAGCATCACTATTTCAACATTCCGAATGGGCACCTAACTTACTTACACCGAGCTGGATTTGAACCCCGTTGTTGCTCAACTCTAGTTCAATCTATAGCATGACGGAAATCTTCCTAAAGCGCTTACATGATGTACACATGAACTTCTGATTGATTTCAGCCATTTATAAAACTCTGAACGCAGTCACATAGCTTATATAACATTACACTTAATAGCTGTTAACTCCAGCCAATACCTCCTCAACTTAAAGCACAGCGACTAGCTCCCGGATTCCAAACATAAGAATAACAATTTGTTATTAAACTAAAAAGAACATATGCTACATACAACCCAAACAAACCCCACTTTCTTACTTGTCCTCTCGCTGCTCTGTAGCCAAAGCAACAATGAAAAATGCGGTTAAAGAAGGGGAAGAAAGCGAGGAAGGAAGGGAGGGAAGGCGGGGTTATATAGGATTGGAGGCACAGGGTAAAACATTTAGCCGATGTAGGGCTTGGGGCTGCAAAAGTTTTAGCCGACATACGTAGGGTTTGGGGTTGTATGGGTGTTGCACAAGTTTTAGCCGACGTTTTGTTTGTTTTTATTCATTCTAAGACAGTGCCTGATTCGCCTTCCCTTCCTCTACCCTCCTTCCCCTATAACAAACGAAAGCAAATGAATGACTACACATTGTCTCGCACCAGACCGATCCTCACGTAATTTTAAGCCTCGTACCTCCTCTAAAATCCTACCCTGTTCGCCGGAAGCCACCAGCGAAACGAATTAGGGTTGAGGGTTTCGCGCACCAGGTAATGTCTGATACGAGACAAGACCACACACACAATCGAAAAGAAATGAGAGACAGAGAAAACTACTAAACTCTACTCAGGAGCGTGGGAACTTCCCCACCTTCGTAGCTGCGAGGAAGTCCCCACTTCTTTCCTCGTCCTCTCGCTACTCCGTAGCCAAAGCAACAATGAAAGATGTGGTTGAGGTTAAAGAAGAAAGCAAGGGAAGGGAGGGAAGGCGGGATTATATAGAATTGGAGGCGCGGAGTAAGACTTCGATTTAGCCGACGTAGGGCTTGGGGTCCTTTAGGCTGCACAAGTTTTAGCCGACGTTTTTGTTTTAATCATACTGTATACACTCTGTCTAGAGTATGACAGTACCCGATTCCCCTCACCCTCCGGATGACCGGCTAGGTGGGGAGATCCCATCCCTCTACCCTTCTTTTTTGTTTTTTTTAATCATACTGCATTCACTCTATCTAGAGTAGGGCAGAGCCCGCTTCCCCCTTCCCCTCCCCCTCAGGATTGCCAGCTAGGTGGGGGAAATCCCCTTCCTCTACCATCTGTCCCGGTAACAAACGAAACCAAATGAATAAATGACCACACACACAAAAGAAAAGAGAGAGAGACAGAGAAAACTGCTAAAGAAATTCTACTCAGGAGCGTGGGAACTTCCCAACCTCCGTAGCTACAAGGAAGTCTATCACTGCTGGGGAAGAAGGGTAGCGGGAGGGGATCTCCACCACCTAGCTGGTCATCCGAGGAAGTGGTGGGCACTGCCATACTCGAGATCGAGTGAATGCAGTATGATTAAAACAAAAACAAAGTCCATCACTGCTTGATGCACCCCCACTTCTTTCCTCGTCCTCTCGCTACTCTGTAGCCAAAGCGACAATGAAAGATGCGGTTGAGGAAGAAGAAGAAAGCGAGGAAGGATGGGAGGGAAGGCGGGAATATATAGAATTGGAGGCGCGGGGTAACATTTTGATTTAGCCGACTTAGGGCTTGGGGCTCCGTAGGCGCTGCACAAGTTTTAGTCGATGGTTTTGTTTTAATCATACTATATGCACCCTATCTAGAGTATGACTGTGCCTGATTCCCCTCACCCTCCGGATGACCGGCAAGGTGGGGGAGATCTCTCTCTACCCCCTTTCCCCTGCCCAACTTGGTTGCATGCATGCAGCCGGCAAAGAAAGTACAATCCTGCTCAAGTAACAACGCCATATTTCCCCTTCACTATTTTCGAATTCTCTCACCACTGCAGCGGCAACTACCACCTCATCTGCCACCATCCGTTCTTTTGGATCAAACTTGATGATCTCAAGTATCAAACCAGTGGAACCACACATATTCCACCTCGCCCATCCGAATCACGGCACCGATCTTTGCTTCTAAATCGACCCTATGGACCGGGACATCTCGTTTTGTAACTAGGGATTTATTTGGAGCGCATCGAGTAGATCATTTGACGTCGAACAAGCGTGTTAATCTGACCACAATTCACGGAGTTGGTTGTGTTAATGGAATCCCCCTGGTCCCTCCCTCCCTCCTCCCAAAATCATCCACCCATGCCAACTGACCGCAGCTGGGAGCTGCATAAAGTCCGGTTCTAGGCATTGTACACATGACTGGAAGAACACGTCAATATTATCTTTCTACATCAAGATCCACATACCTATATTTGGAGCACCAACCTAACCAATCCAAAAACCAATATTGGTCGCAGCTTAGTGACTTGAGATTGTGGCCGTTATCATCCCGTGTTTATTGATACAACGAACCGACGTAGACGGCACCACGAAACCTGGAGCTAAGTCCACCTCAGTAGGACCAGGATGTTTTGGCAAGCTCTGAAAGGTGAGATTCTGATTGCCCTCATCAACCTTCTCCCAATACGCATGACACAAATGGCTGGCACGAATGACACCAATTTTCCATAACACAGCAGTACCCAAATCACGTCCAATGAATCCAACCACTCCGGTGTCATCAGCAGTAGATGAGTTTCTGATACCTAGGAGGTTAGATGCCTATTTAACCGCCTCATCATCGCCCTCGGTCTCACAGTAGAATTCACGCCAGTTACAACGCTCATCTCTTCCACAAAACTGTGGATTTATCAGATGCCTTTTTTGTACACATTAGGAAACCTTCAGACTGAAATAGCAGACTCTATGCGGTAGGAAGGGCCGAAAATGGGTGCAATTCAACGATAGAGTCTGTTAGATCAAGGCAATTTGACTTGGTGTGGTGTGTCGTTGGATTCCTTAGAAACGTTCGAGGTGCCTAACGATAACCTTTTGCTGCAAGTCTTGGGAGCTTATGAAAGGCAAGCCCCAACGGAATTGATTCTAGCATACCCCAAAGCTTTAGCATCCTGTCTTAAGGCGAAGCCCGAGCTATTTTTTCAGGTCCAATAGTGTAGCAAGACATATCGCTTCATCAGTCTCTTTACTTGTTGAACGACAGCTGAGAGCACCTGCGACAGCTATGAGCTTCTACTCCAATGTGCCTTGATGTGCCTAAAACCTCGAAATTCGTGCACTCTCTCGTTGATTGAATCCTTCAATTGGATCTTTGGTGACATGTTATTGGAATTGTTGAGAGAGTTGATACTATCATCAATTATTCATATAAGGACATGACATGTGTCTTTTTCGATTCTGATTGGTTGTAATTCTGTGGCTGAGTGGCTGATTGTGGCAAGTACCTACCGCTTAAACTTAGATCCCAAATGACTTGCCCTTTTAATTCTATGAGTTTGGCTCTGATTACAAAGTGTCCTATACAAAATATGTGGATAACTATGTCCTCTCACCTCCAAGTCTTAGATTTATGATATCTCTCATATTGAGTCAGAAATTGTGAATCAACAGTATTTTGGAGCATTTTTTTACAGCTGCACTATGAATATTAGTGATATAGTAAATTGGAGACCATGAAGTGAAAGAGGACCTGTTTATGCATAGTTCATGTATAGAACACTTTGTGATCAGAGCAAAACTCATGGACTTGAATGAACTTGAATTGATTGGAGTTACCCAGCAGAAGGCATCTTCCCAGTTACCAATATGCTTGCTCTGGCCACAGAAACGATAGAGACTCACCCAGACTTAGAGAGATATGCTCACTGGGAGCTGGCTAAGAGATCTAACAAATTTTGAATTTTAGGAGTATGTTAGAGCCATATACATCTGGAAGCATAGGAGCTGCTAAAAATGGCAACTCTGGGTTGGCTGGGCTGAAGATCAATCTGGGCGCCTTCAAAGGGCGGCGAAGCCGCCACCGTACCTTGTATTATATGAACCATCCGCGAACTGGAAGAACACGATTTTCGCCAAAGCACCTTCCTAGAGAGTCCAAAGTCTATTGTTCCTAGCGGAAGTTATGATTCTCTTTAGAACTTTAGGATTAGACATGTTTTTGATTGCCTGTGATTCGAGCCAGGAATCGATCATAAGCACTACACAAGCATTCGCATGTTTGTCGTATCATACCGGTAACCGATTGCTAGTCTTTTTCGCCTCTTTCTGTCCAGCAGCACCAGGCGAACAGCAAATTGTGTCGATCCAGAAAAGTAGAACATTGCTAGCCCTGCCAGTCAAGCCGCGTATGAGTTTACTCAACCGAAGCATCTAACATCGAGAGAGTGCGCTTCATTGCGGTTTTCCGAGGCCATTTGGCCAAACATGAGAAACAGCTACATATTCGACATAAGGCCCAAATTCAACAAGTGTAATCGTGTTAGTTTCATGGATATCTTCGCTGTCGATCGAGAGAATCAATGATATACGACCATTCTTCAAAATCCTGATAATTTCTTCTTCATCCGCAACCATGTCGTAGCAACTTTCACCAGTGCACCCTTCAGCATGTTTCGTCCGATAAGTCACTTCATTTAATTGATACAAGGAACATCTGACCTTAGTACAAAGGTTGCTCGATAGGATGAGCTCCTGGTCCGATGAATCTACTGGCCGAATACATGTCGTAGGATGCTCTCGAGTCTGGTTAGGTCGTTGGACGTGACTCATAAAATACAACCCCGTAGCTTAAGCCTACAGAGAAGTACCACCAACTCGGATGGGCACCATCCATCGATTACCATTTAGCAAAATAAGGCTACTTGAGCTCCGTGACGGAAGAACATAACCGAACCCAAGGGAGGTCCGTTTAGTCGCCCCCTAGGCCCTGTGCCTCTGACATCTAGAAAAAATTTCATGATGGTTTCATAAAGTAGAGATACTAACATGATAACTGTAAAATCTCTAGGTCCTTTGCGGCAGCAATTGACTATGAATACTGGAAGGCTAAGTTGGCTTATAGTGCGAGAGTAAACCGACTTCTTGGCACCATAGTTTAACTCCACATTCACCGCCGTTAGGAAGGATGCAGCTTGTGCAGGGGTTGCTGATAAGCGGCGGGGCCGTCATGGTCCAACCAGTCCTTCAGCAGCGGTAGTAACCGTGCTGTAGTAATCGCCAGCGGACCAGAGTCATCTACTCGGCGTGTGAATTCAGACAGCTGAATTGGCCTGTCGCATACCACCCCTAGCATTCCAAAGAACTGCCATGTTTGTAGGAAAGCCAAAAATTCCTTGGGAGGGTTCGCGAAGATTTCATGCCATTCTTCATACGATCTTGGTCTCCAGCCTTGTCGTTCCGGATACTTTTCGAAAGATTTTCCATCATATCGCTCGGTGCAGTAGCATGAGACAACAAACGTGTCGCGGCTTGGATTGTGTGGAAGGGGCAAATGGTCCACCATGGTGACCGCTGGGAAAGACCTGTTGCAATATGGAAAGGGAGAATCGTGTGTATAAATTATGGTATAGAGAGAAGAGGAGAAAGACTCGAGATATATACAAGAGAGTTGGATGCCTTGTGCCTTGCCATCAGCCCCCTTACATTTAGCCAATGTTCTCAACAGTCCGGGTTTAGTCCAGCTCAGTGCGGGGTCATTTTGGACTGGAATCGGATCAGTCTAACATTTCATCAGACCGGTTCAGACTCAGTCTGGGCTGGTCCTGGATTTCATTGTAGGGTTAGGTTTAAACTTGCTGGAATCGGATTGATAATGATAAATTTGCCCATTTTGATTGGAAACTCATACTATACTGGACATAATCGTCTATTTTTGCGTGTTCGCTGCTTAACAGTGGCGAAGAATCGTAATTTTGTAGGCCGCCTGCCAGGTGCCATACGAAATCTGGATAGGTAACATTAGCAGAAAATGGACTGGTGCAGACCAGTACAACCCAGTGCAAGACTTCCAGTCTTGGTCCAGTTCAGTCTGTCCTCGCTGCTGCACTGGACTGTACTGATCCCTACCTGAGACCGGGTCCGTACGGACTGTTGAGAACATTGCATTTAGTTCGTGTCATCTAATAGTTATACACTTGGTTTGTCTGCTCGAAGCATTCTCATTGGTTGATGGTGGTACGTACCATCTTACTGTGGCAAATTACAGAATGCTCATTGGTTGGCAGATGGTCTTTTTCGGTCATGATTAGTGAACCGAGGCGCTTTGCTTGAGTGTGGCTCTCACAACTGCTATTGGTCAGCAATCCAAGCTGGCTAGATGCAATCTGGGTGGGCTGGCTCTCAACTTGCTGGAAACGATCTAGATGCATTGGCTGGATGCGATCTGGCCGGGCTGGCTCCCGGCTGGCTAGATATGATCTGGATGGGCTGGCTCTCGAATTTCTGGAGACGATCGAGATGGGTGGACGTGCTCTGGATAGTCTGGCTATCTGCAGACTAGAGACAATTGAGATGGGCTGACTTTCGGCTCGCTAGATACGATTTGGACAGGCTAGCTCTCTGCTGGCTGGACATGGTCAATATAGGCTGGCTCTTGGCCAGCTTGAGATGATCTGGATGAGCTGACTTTTGGTCAACTGAATATGATTTGGACGGGCTGACTTTTGGCCGGCTGGAGACGATCTAGAAAACCCTGACATACTCACTCTGAGATGGTTCTTGGCTAGCTGGATGCGATCTGCACAGGCTGGCTCTCAGCTGGCTGGACGCAATCTGGACGGGCTGGCTCTCGGCTGGCTGGACGTAATCTGGATGGGCTAACTCTGCGCTGGCTGGACGCAATCTTGATGGGCTGGCTCTCGGCTGGCTGGACGTAATGTGAACCGGCTGAGAGCTGGCTGGATATCATGGGTTTTGGGGTTTAGGATTCTTTTTACCGAAGGGGGCGGCGAAGCCGCCACCATACCTAGTGTCTATATATATATGCAATAGACCTTAAGCGTTCTAAGACTATAGACCGTTGCCTCACACCAACCCCTCACCAGTACCCTCACGTGATGTAGCTCCATTATATATGTTGCGAAACGAGATAGTTAGCCGCGTAACCCCAGTAGGATCAGATAACTGCCGAAAGGTGCTCAAGGCTCTAAATCTTCTGCTCCGCAGCTACATTCATTTGTCCCCTTAAATGCAGTACTTCTGTGCTATGACGATTCGCGCAGAAAGGTATGTTATGCACATACTCCGAATGCTGACAAGGCGTTACTTCGTTTCCGAAATCACATCCTTAGTAATAGCTATCGAGATCTGTGAGAATTCCTCAGAAATTTAGCAGAATAATGATATCATTCTCTTGAGAGATGCCCTAGAAGAAATCAAGGTCAGCGGTTCATTGCAATTCAGTGTACTATGGCTGGTTAGGTGTGATAGGTAGAGGTGGTAGTAAGTTTTAGGATTTTTGGTCCCAGGCGGCGGCTAGTAAGCCTCGAGTACGCTGGGCAATTTATGGTGGAAGTAGCAACCTAAGGGTTTCGATATTCTACCCCATCTGCGGATAGGGTGAAACATCGACAGTACACGGTAGTGCAATCTCCGCTTGTCTATTGTCTGCCTTGTCTGTGAAGACTCACTGATGAGGTTACCAGAAAGGAAAATCAATCGGTGGCGGTTTGACAGTCGATGTTGGCGGCTTTTTTTTTTACGTGGGGTCTAGTAATGTTTGGGAGGTGGCTGTGAGTCTCATTTCGGATGGAAATCTGTGCAAATGTTAACGAGATAAGAATGGAGAGGAAATATAGGGCGAGACCAGAGTAGAGGAGAAGTAGGGGAAGGGGAATAGAAGAGAGATGAATGGAATCTAGCTGCAACCGTATCGGACCATTGAGGGATTCATATCGTTCGTGTTTATGAGTTGTATTCACGGATATCTTGATAACAATTAGCCTCCACTGTGTTAGGAGGGAAGTAAGTCGCAAGGTCTTTTTGGATATGCGATACCCAAGGTACGTAGTATTGTTTTAGTTGTTGCCGAGGAGAGTTGTAGGGCTGACTGATGCTGTAGGAGGTGGCTAGCTAAATCGAGGTGAGTGACAAGAAGTGATTTGGGTTAAGTTCTCTAGGATGCTCACCCAACAAGTTGCTCTGAGCGCGGCGGGACATCCAGTGATCCACAATTTGTTTGTTCCACTCGGGTCCAGACGCGTTTAGCGTTCGTTGAGTATTCATCCTATTCAATCTTGCTGATGTTAGTGTGGCACGATCGCATCTTGCCAGTTCTGTATGACCACCTGCTAGGAACGTTCGATCCTTTATTCGAGTAGAGTACTTACTAACTCACTATCCCCTTTGAAGCCTTAGAGCAATTTCGTTGCCACTCACATCGTTCGAGATAAGTCTAAAAGTGCAAAAAGTAAGCAAAGCCAGAAACTTCATAACCTAGACTACAGCATGACCCCCCAGATAGCTCCTTATGTCAGTAACTTGGTTTTACATTTGTCGTGTAGCCAATAGAAGACAATACCACATTTTGGAAAGTGGGGCGAATGTATGTCACGTCACACGACGTGACATAACTATGTATGGCTGACATCCTCGTACTTTCACATTATTGAAGGCTTGCTGGGGTGTGTGGTGTGTGGGTGCTGCCGCTTGGTGTGCCAGCAAGGCATCGTATGAATTGACGTCCGCCCACCGTGCTGAACACCACTGAGAGGAAGACAGTCATCGTCAATTCGGAGCCGACGCACTTGGGTCGCTTAAATTCTTATCGAGTGAAGAATAGAGTCGTCAAAGGTGGGATCCGAACCACAGCACACCTTCGTACCTTCGCCTCTGTGAATGGAGTCGAGAAGACTGATAGTGTAATATAATTAGAATGAACCAGCAAGAGTCATCGAGAGCTGAAAAGGCCCAGCTGAAGCATCTGGAGCTGGCTTCGAGACCTGGCCTCAGGGCCTTAATTCCCGACGCCGATGCACTGTCAACCCTCGAACCCGCCCCACAGAGTACAATCGACGTACCACCACCAAATTCATCGGGTCCAAATCCAGAGCCCCTCACGGCCCACGAAGTATCTAAAGACTTGGGATACGATGAATATTATTCGACAATGCCCCTAACCGAACTTAATAGCCTTATTAAAGCGGGAGAACGCGCGGTACTCTTGATCACCCACAGCAGCCCAGAAGCAGCTGAAGCCTTAAATATACTAAGCTATCTACTGTGTACTCGATATAAGATAACCGGGAAGAAGCAAGACATCGACAAAGCCATCGATCTGGGTGAAAAGGCAGTAGCTTCTACAGCATCAGTGGCAGAGTGTTTTCAGGTTGATCTAGCGAACATATTGAATAACTTAGGCTATAGTCTCCAATCCAGGTTCCACAACTTTGGAGCACTTTCCGATCTTCACAGATCAATCGAGGTTGGCGAGCAAGCACTCGCCATGGCTCAAACTGGGAGCATAGCCCATGTTTATTCCATGCAGAATCTGGCCTCCCGGCTTTATTCCAGGTATCAAAAGACAGACGAAGCAGCAGACCAAGAAAGAGCGATTGGCTTATGCAAAAAAGCTCTGGCAGGGCTCGCAAAGGAAGACCCCGCCAGATCGACAATTCTGATGACATTTTCGAGGTTCTGCAGTGATCGATATCGGAAGATTGGGTTTTGGCTCGACATCGACGAAGCCATAAGATTAGGTCGGGATGCTCTTGCAGCAATTCCTGAAGATCATCACGAAAGGGGAGGGTATCTGCACAATCTAGGCGTCAACTACCTCGAAAGATATAATTTGAGCAAAAACGCAAAAGATCTCGAGGAGGCCCTTCCGATTTTGCGCACGGCTGTGGAAAAGTCACAGAATACCGCGTATTGTCGAGATCTCTGCCTGGATTCGTATCTTAGGGCATTGGAAGCCAATTTTCTACGGACAGGCGCTGTTCAAGATATTCGGGAGGCAATCAACGTACTGCGAAAGCACATTTCCTCGATGCAAACAGGGGTTACACTGCAAACCAGAAAACTGCAATACGGGAGAATGCTTTCCTCAAAGTTCAAGAGTACAGGAGACATTGCCGACCTTATTTTTCTCATTCACGCAGTCATGGAGGCGATGCAAGCGGATACCGATGGAAAGGTGCTGGATCGTATTTTGGAAGCCTTATCATTCCTACAGCATAGTCTCTTGCGTATGGTATTTGTTCCGACATACAACACTGTCCGAGACACGATGATGAAGACTCTGCATGCTGGTTATGTTAAACATAGCGACAAAGGGTTCCCGGAGGCCATCGTCGAATTCCTTAAGGGAAATGACATCATTGATTTCAAATTTTACCTCGGCCCACCAGAGAGGAGTGGTATTAAAGACCCTGGAATACAACAGGCAATTATGGAAGTAGTCGAGATTGTTGATAAGGTATGTTTTACTGTATTGGGGGAGGAGTTGTGACATTAGCCTTCGCTAACTCTGAAGGTCTAGGCTCGAGTCAAGGCTCGGTCACCCAGTGACCCTCGTCCTGAGTGCAGGGTGATATACTCCATTCCTCTGAATGCCGCGATTTCTGCAGATGCTGTGAGAAGTCTGTTTTCGGCCCCTCGAGAGCCAATTGCCAATCCTCCTGCAAGCGTACAACAGGAAGTGGATGATTTGTGCGAGCACACCACAGTTCTGCTCAACCAGTTCAAGTCCAATCCGACCCTTGGCAACCTCAGTCGATCGATAGAAGCATCACAGGATGCCATCAGTAGGATTCCTAATTCCCACCCTAAACGAGCTACCATTATTTATGATTTATGTGAGAATCTACGACAACGGTTTCTGAAGGCTGGAAATAGAGAAGACCTCGATTCGGCGGTAGTCCTAGCCGAAAATACACTGGAAATACTGCAGAATGGTCATAGTCTACGGCGGGACTTGTTACACTGTCTTGGGATGGTACTAAAATCTCGCTATCAACACGCTGGCAGCGCCAACGACCTCCGAAATGGCATTCGGGCCATCGTTAGCGCGATTTCGACAAGTGGCGCTGAGGAATCCTGGTCTAACGCCAGTATGTTAAATCACCTTGGGCTAATGCTGCGTCTGCATTATCGGCATACCGGAGTGTTAAAGGTTATTGTACAGGCTGCTGAAGTAACTGAGCGCGCGGTAAAAATATGCAGAGCGTTGGGTTGCGGTGACATAATTGGACCCATGATCAGCAATCTCGGCCTTATCTACCAGGACAAATATGACAGAACAGGTGATATGAACGATCTGAAGCAAGCAATCTGCTTCGCGGAACAGTTTGCAGAGACCCATTCTCATCTCGACCTCAATATTAACCTTGCAAACGCCTTGGTAATGAGGTACAAGAAGTTGCGCCGTGCGAGTGACATAGACAAGGCCACACTAATCGGGGAAAGAGTTCTTTCCAATTCTATGCAACGCGATACGATTGCCGGACCGGGAGTACTTAGCGATTTTAGCGAGATACTATGGTATAAATATCAGCAATCGGACCAGCTTGCAGATCTCGAAAAAGCCATTCAGCATGCCGTATCAGCAGTTAATTCAGCCTCAAGCGAGAATCCAATGAGAGCCGACATGTTACTTCTACTTGGCGATATGCTAGAAGCAAAGGCCCAAATTACAGATTCAGAAGCTGAGAGGGATCGTTGCATTTCTACTTTCAAAGAAGCCTGGAATTGTCAAACCGCGGCACCGGCAGTTCGCATTACCGCAGCTCGAAAGGCAGTGGCATGCTTGCTTAAAATAAAAGATTGGGAATCGGCTTGTTCCATTCTCGAAGGCACAGTGGAATTCTTACCGAGGTTCTGCCCACCTTGGTTCCGTGGAGAAGAGCGGCAGCACTTCCTATCCAAACTGTCAGGCCTCGCGGGAGATGCCGCGGCAGCCGCGTTAAACGCCAGACGAAACCCTGCTCACGCACTTAGTCTTTTGGAAAATGCTCGTGGATTCATGATGGGCACCACCATTAACTGCAGGATCGATATTTCTCACCTAGAACCGACACACCCAGATGTCCTAAGGAGGTTCAATATGCTTCGGATGGAGGTGGATACAGCGATGTCAGAAATGGCTGCTTTAGATGTTTTGGATCGTGGTTTTACAATTGGTGACCATTTGGACCTTGCCCTCTTAGGTGAGCCGGAAAACTTCGACGAAGTATTAAGGATGCGTGCATCACGTCAAGATCCCGAAAAACATCGAAAAGTATTCGAAAGGATGGACATGCTCTTAGAATCTATCCGCCGACTACCGGGACTAAATGACTTTTTACTCCCTCCCCAAGGCGATGCTCTCAAGAAACTCGCCCATGCTGGTTCAATTGTCATCGTCACCTGCAGCGAGGGTGTAGGTCGAAGTGACGCTATTATCGTTCAACCATCTGGCATTCGCTCGGTTTGTCTTCCAAAACTGAGTTTTTCAGAGGCCACTGAACGGCTGCAAGGTATGAGACGAGATATACTTCAGGGGACGCTGAAAACTTTCGCCTCCAGAAACAAGAAAATGAAGGACCTCTTGTTGTGGTTGTGGAACGTCGCGGTAGAGCAAATCATACGGAGTCTGAATATCGGATCGAGCTCAACGGAATCTCTACATCATGTCCGATGGATTGGTGTAGGAGTTCTCAGTCTGGCACCTTTTCATGCTGCTGGAGATCACTCGCCCGGCTGCTCGAAAAACGCAATAAGCCATGTCATATCGTCCTATGTCTCAACAGTGCGCGCATTGAGCTATGCAACAGAGCAGAAACACAACAAATACATGAATGAAAAAAAGGACTCCAAGCTACTACTAGTTAAGATGCCGGAAACAAAGGACGCATGCTCGCTACCTGGAGTAGAAGCAGAGGCAAAGGACATCTTGAAGATCGTAGGAAGAACCTTTGCGACTACACAACTCGACACACCGACACCAAATGATGTTCTAAAGGAGCTTCCAATGCACAATTTACTCCATTTGGCCTGCCATGGAGTCTCAGATGATTACAACCCGCTCAACAGTCGGCTACTCTTAAAATCATCCAACTCGTGGCCCCGCGAAACTGCACACTGGCTGCCGGTTCGAAAATTGGCAACCCACCGCAGCTCAAATGCAGATCTTGCATTCCTTTCTGCTTGTTCGACTGCCCAAAACCAAGTAGTCTCACTTGCGGATGAGTTTATCCACGTCGCAAACGCCTTCCAACTGGCCGGTTTCAAACATGTTGTTGGTACTCTGTGGCAAACAAAGGATGCGATTTGTTCGGACGTGTCAAGGGAATTTTATCAGGCACTGTTGATGGATGAGGGAGCATGGGAGGGTTCGTGGCCAGTGGGGGTAGCATTACACCGAGCTGTAACAGCAGTTAGAAAACATCGACCTGAGATGGTACTGAACTGGGCGGCGTTTGTGCTTGGAGGTGGATAGGTAAGATATCGGTGGGAAGTGCTAGTGCAATGTGCAGTAAATGGGGCTCGTTTTACACACTGGGAGGAGGCATATGCATGTTTGCTCTTTCATTTGTCAACTTTCTTCGTCTTTATTTGTAACTGTGTGCTGTGCGCAGACGATGTTTTACAAGTTGTTGCGATGCTAGTGTCTTTCCATCTGCACGCGAGACTGTCATTTCATTGGGTAGAGTTTGCATGTTTGTGCGACCCTCTTTATATATGGAGTATCTAGGCAGCAATTGTGTGCCTCGTATTTCCGGGGCTGGCCCATTTCATGTGACGGGTAGTTACGAGTCTACGTATAAACCTTACCTTGTGTATCTCTACCCCGCATTGTGCAACGAGCATTCAGAGGTGGTTTCGCAAACGTTCGCGAACTCACTCCCTATTGAAATGAATCCGAACAGAGGCAATGATGAAGTGAGTATATTAACCATGAACAGTCGGCTTGGACTTATTCTCTACAGTCTACAGATCAACCCAAAGAAGACGGGCAACATAGTTTCATTGATCCCAATGGGCTCTCGAGCGACAGCACTGTAGCCGAGAACTCCACCACTAGAGGAACTAGGAGTGATTGGAGGGATCTCCCTCACAGGAGCGAGTTAATTCAGCTCACGTTTCCATACAAGCTGCCGGAGGGCATTGAACGGCGGGGTTCTGTAGGTCAATGGTTATAGCAATCACTTCTCAATAAGAAACTGACCTTCTTTCTCTGGCAGTTCCCTCTTACGGTTCGCTGTACCCGGCCCCGCCAGTACTACGATATAAGTCTGCCACTCATCCCGCGTTTCGAAGACCGGGAGCACATGCGCGCCATTCTCCGAGAATATCCAGATCTGGGGCTACCTCAGTGGGACGTCCGAGCGAACCTTCCCATAACCACTCAAATTAAGCTAGATGAAATTTTGGTATACAATGGTTTCAGTAGAAGTCTATGTGAAAAGTATCAGGAAATGCTAGCAGAAGGTAGAGTCCCGCCTTTAGTAATTCCGTATCGCGATGAGGATATGAAGAGGGTGCTCCTAGAGAGGGGTCTAGTTACGCAACAGGAGGCGGAGAACATGGTGGTTGATGGCCCACAAGGTTTATTGAGCACAGAAGGAACGGACGATGAAGAGCACGCAAACGGTAATGGAGTAGAATCGGAGGACAATTTGGAAGATCCATGTCTTCAACAGTGAATGTTCTGTACGGAAGTCAAAGTTTGCGTCAAGCATGTGTGGGGTTTTGCTGGTCGGGTACGGTATGTTTCAGGAGAAGTAGAAGAGCTGTTTGTAATTTAATTTAATCAATCTGTCACATGAATAGTGGTCTAGGCTTATATGTGTACTTCCTGCTGAGAGTATTCTGTTCTTTCTACTCATAATCTTCTCGCTGTCATCCTAAGTATCTTGTTGAAAAGTGGATATTCAAAGTTGGGATACAGATCAAACGAAGTTAGGGGTGCTGTGAGCGGGATCGTGAATGTAATTGGATGAAATATTTATGATGTTGTAGAGCTTTGCTTGAGCAAGTTGTAGAACTGGCTGATGCTGAATTGCGGGGCGTCGTCGACTGCGGTGATGAGGTGCCCCGGTATGCTAGACTTTCCGGGTGAGCTTCGCGGTGAGCTTGCAAGCGAGGCGAAAAAGATTTGCATGAGAGCAGTGATGAGGAATGATTTTCGAGTTAAATTTACTTAAGTACATTTCAACATTGTTCTCGTATATCAGACTTTCCAGGTTCACTTCGTGGAGCAAGCTTGCGAGCGAGGCGAAAAAGTCTGGACACGAGAGCATTTCAACACTACTCGAGCTTAAATTGAAGCTACTTACTAAGTACTTACTTTCTTAAGAGGTAGGAGGCATGTCTCCAAAATCCCCCCTACACATTCCACATCTTCCTGAAGTCATCAAGTCTACTCCAACACCCACCTGGCTGTGGTACCGATTATACGAATAACATCCGTTTCCCTCGTCTTGCTGTAACCGCAAACTCGATGCCTCGTCGAGCCAACCGAACAGTTGAATATACTCCACATTCCCTTCCAAAAGATAAGATACTGTTTTATCTCGACAGTTTATCTAACTTTCCGGATGGATGTTTACTTTTCCTCTCGTAACCCCTCCTACTCTCATTACTTCCACCGATGAGTCTTAGATCAGCAACTAGCCGTATTATCCTTAAAACTCCTAGTCCTCTAAAAATATTTTAACTATCGCCGATATGCGGTGCATGGGAGTTCCAGCAGACGTTACAACATCCAAGGATTGGTCGAATATCTGACGCAACTCACCGACAGAAATGTGGGAGACCTTGCTCGAGGTTGACGACTCTCTCATACCTTTGGGCCAAGTTAGGTTTCACCTGCATATTAATGTTGTCTCAACTGTGCAGCAAACACTTTCATTGATCCCCGAGGTCTCAGGGGTAAGCTTCATAAATCAACGACGCCCCAACGGCAAAAAATTCATGTTTGCCGTTGATCTGATCTCAACAAAATACAACGCAACTCCATTTCAAGAACACCTGCTGTCTCATATATTTATAAAGTGCCGTCCGGCCCCACTGCACGGATGTTAGGATGTCGGAGCAACGAAGCAAACATTGAACGACGATATGCAGACAACAGCGATGGAGCCCGGCGACCCCATATTCCCCGTGAATGAATCTTATGGCTTAGTATTTGGCGAAGATCTAAACCAAGAGTTCGGAACGCTGGGATATTTCTTGTAGAGTGCCAACGAAATTGAGGCGAACCAGGTGTGTAAACCCGCACACACCAGTCTCCTAGCCACATAAGATATTATATTATCCCTTTTCCTTGTCTCCTCCTATTCAAAAGATATTTCCAATCTAAAATTTGAAGCATCTACAGAATCATCCGTTATAAAGGATCTTCTATTGACGGTCGGCCATGTTTTTAGAGACAGCTCGCGAGTCACTATAGAATCTAAGTCCGGGAACCGTCACCATATCTCCATCCTTACTGCATTTCAACAACTAGGAAGGCTTAACTTCGCAAAAAGTCCCATGACCACCAGATGATGGTTGATGTCGGATGCCTTTAAAATTCCCACAGGCGAACCTTATACCTGTACCTAACTAGACGAACCACCCATTGATTTCACAACTGCCAGAATGAGCTCTGGGGAAAATACTCAAATGGTATTACTACAGACGCTCTAAATCAACTATCTCTCTTCGTGCTGTTGTTTAAGCAACTTGTTACCTTTCTTCATATGAAACCATAGGCATAACAATCCCGAAGTATGGTGCCACAACCAGACATACCACAGATGTACTAGACAAATTCTCGGTAACATTGAGGAGAAATGTGACCTACCGTTAATAGCTGACCACCTTAACTCAGCCGAAGAGAACAAAATACGAAACTCAGTTGGTAAGTCGGGCAGGATGGACCGGCAGAACGTGTAAATACAACAATTACAACCACAAGGATCGTATGGGTACAACCTGGCGAGCCTTTTGCCAAAGGCGGAGATAGTAGCGCACGTATGGACAAATCTAGAAGGATATAAGGCATCAATCGGATTACACAAAGGGTCAGGAGATGGGCTCAGTTCAGTGTACCCAACGGGCTCGGCCAGTCCGAGGGCTTTTGCGGGCTTTCGGGCCGACAATTTGAAAAGCCCGCAAGCTTTGCCAGGGCTCGCAGGCCTGCCTGCATATCCGAAACATGAAAGGTAGACTATTTTCGGTGGAGAATATGCTATTTTTATTTTTACAAGATACGGTGGCGGCTTCGCCGCCTTTAGGGCGGGACCCATCTCCAGCCTACCCCGCCTAGCGCTACCACCTTTAGCCGGCTCACGAGCTGGCTCATCTGCATGCTCCCAGGTGTACTTGGCTCCAACCTGCTCCAAAATTCAAAATTTGCAAGCCGATTATGAATAGCATGGCAAATTCAGGATCTGAAAATGTTCATATCCTCTTACTTTGCTTTCCATCACTCACAAGTTCGCTTCTTAAGTCTACTTTCCTGAAATTGCAATGCGCTTCCCACGTGCGCCTCCCAAGCGTGCTGCTCAATTTCGCTTCTTGGTCCCTGTTTTACGTTATCGATAACAGCCATGGTGCGGTTGTACAAAAATACACTGATAATGCTGTTTATCAGTTGTTCCTAAGGGCCAGGCCCTGCTGGCCTGATCTGTGGGCGGCTGTGACGACCTGCTGACCGGCAGGCTTTTTGCGGCATAGATGGAGGCTGGGCTGCTTAGTACACTACTTTTATCTACAACTGCTCACTCAATATTGGAGGTATCGTAAACCTAAGACATGGAGGTGAAACAGGGCAGAAACAAAGTCGTGGACTAGTGATTTTGGATTTAAATTCAGTTTAGGCATTTGCTCAGTGCCACTCAAGAAGTATATATAGAAATCACAATCATGTTAGAATAGATGAGCAAGATGGTATGTACCAATGAGAATGCTTCGAGCTGACAGCCATGTGTATAACTATTAGATGAGTGGTATACAAATTTGTTACGGGCATAGGTGATCACTCAGCCCGTGGGCGCCCGGGCTTGTTGCATATATGGATCGCCTCCGCTGTACGGCTTATGAGGCTTCAGCTGGGCTGATGGAGATCATGATCTCATGATGATGATAGTCGTTCCGGACTCAGCTGGAGATGCCAGCTGAGAGCGCATGCATGCGTACAAGGCACACTCTGATGCCGTATATAAGATCACACGAACTCCTGTAGTTTAGAATACACAAGCTTCTCTAGCAATCAGTATTTCAACAGGGCTAATTCTCCTGAAGCCCGCGCTAAGGGCGGCCGGCCAGGCCTACTCTGAAAGCCTGGCCCGGCCCTTTGGGAACACTGATTTAGTACTTGCCTATTAATCTATTGATACAGTACATATTTGACGTTATTGAGACTGTTTATGATGCTGGCTTTTTTTTTGCTCATCGAAATTGTGTCGACGGCCATAAAAACGCATACTATGATGGCTCTCTGCATAAGATTTGGTTCTGAAGTAATGCATTTTGCGAAGATTGGAGCATTAATATGAGCGGGTTTGAAAAAGGTGTAAGGTGTAAATCGTTCTGGTAATGCTTTCAGGACTTGCCTCTTTATATATATTTGACGTTTTCGAGATCGTGTATGATTCTGACTGTTCACAGAAGTTATGTGGAGATTATGGTATAACGTATACATGTTATTGTTAGTGTTAAGTACGGGTATGCTTGGCCAGGACTTGTAAATTTCGAGGGTTTTCGTAGGTATTCGGGTATTTGGGTGATGTTTTGTGACTCATAGGGATTCGATTCCAGACATTTATTTGGGGCGAGAATAATTACCCGGGCAGGCTGATCACTTCTGCGCGTACAACAAGCAAACAATGCGATATCCGCACACCTTATCCACACACGAAAATTACAATCATACAAAGGATAGCCGTAAATAATAGTACTCGTCATTCCCTTTTATTCCTTCGCTCAACTTATTGTGTAGGGGTGTCATAATGTTGTATTGTAGCTGGCACTCGCTCGAGATCTGCAGCTTGCCCGGGTAAGTATTCTCGCTCCAAGTAATTATTCAACAAGCCTCTAGATCTGTACACTTGACCAGTCATTGATTCCTGGGATTTCCTAACTCTATATTAATATTTCAACTGGTACTTCCTATTCCCGACAAACAGTTCCCCAAGCCAACTTAGCTAAATGACATAAGCTTCTTTTTGTTCCCCCGCAACAGGAAGCCATTATGTATGCCCCCTCTTCAATGAACTTCTTTTATTACTCTCTCTCCAGGGTCTATGAGGCATCAAGTCCAGTGTATATGGTGTCGCGCTGAGGGTATTAATTGGCTGGTAAAGGTAGAGAGCGGAGTGATAATGATAAGTGCTCAACTTCATTCCATCCTGCCTTCATCTCATATCGGAATCTTCCAGAGACAATGAGGGTAGCAGTTCAGCAACTATGCAAATTTCTTGTGGGATGTCGGTGTGCCTCCTTTTGATGTGGTGACTCTACCTGCACTACTTACGTATTATCAGTGGAGGGAATATCCTGCGATTCCCTACCTCCGCCAGTCACTCAAACCCCGGTCCCATGCATTCTGAACCCCTTAGACATGGATAAAAAGGCGATCAGCTCCTCGGCGGCCAGAGAACAAGTGGCCAGGGCCTGATGCTACCTATCGGTTGCAGACACCCGACCTATTGAGAAACCTCCGAGTTCTTTGGCAGTATATATTCCGACCCTCTGCTTGTTTGCGAACTGGTTGAACTAGTTCGCGAACTTTGTCTAGTTTGCGAGCTAGAAATTCAGTATGCGAACTTACTGCATAGTACTTGGAACCAGTGAAGGCATAATTCTGTAAGTCGGGGGACAGCATCACCCTCTCTTGTGCACATGCCACAGTTACTTCAAGAATGAACTTCAATGGTAATGCTCAGTCTCCTATCATCGGCACACTTTGCTTGCGAGCCCACGCGGATGAACCAAGGAAGCAGTGATCCAGATAGCTCAGCCGGTTACATTGGCGAGCAGTTATTTACAGTTTTTCCATACGACAGCTCATAGGCTAGGCCGCCGCCAATGGAACGGCTTGACGTTGGGCTGAGCTACACCCCTGGAGTTCTGCCATGACAGCCTATGAGCGAAGCTGCTTGATATCAGTCTGAGCTGCTAGGTTACGGTAATAATAATGACGATGGTGGTGATGCCAATGCACGGATTTATGACATCATGTTGACATGCTACCATACAATCAATTCTCTGTATTAAAGTAATGCAACACACTCACTCAGCCATTGAACTCGAGTAATAAGTCTCTGATGAGAAATAGTTTGCATAGCTTCGAAAGTGCAGCGGCTGTCATGAGAATGTTAAAAGCAGCAGCAAATCTAGAGTGCGCACATGCATGATGTACATTAGGCCAGATACTTGTAAATCAAGATTAGTTTGAGCTACTCGCCTTGCAGTTCAGTTATCATCAAGCAGCTGAATTTGCAGCCTTCGTTGCAGTTCAGTCTTTGCTGCGCTGCTTCGCCATAGCTCTGCTCTCCAACTACAGCCATACGGGCTGCTCCGGCCTGAACTGGGCTATTGGGATCACTGCAAAGAAGTGGCACATAGTAATGGCGGTGACTCAAAAAGGGATCGGGGGTTCTTTCATATTGAAGTCGAGGGAGTTTGGCCCAGGCTAATTGACTGGTTTCTTCATGATGTGGGAAGGTTGTTGAGCAAGCTGTCGTGTCCACTCCCGCAACCCGTAATGACTTGAGTTCGCATAAGTTGACTAGTTCGCGAACCCCTTGTCTAGTTGCGAACCTCTTGTCTAGTTGTTCTCTTGGCCAAGAAGCAATCTTGCTCAGTAGGGTAGAACGTGTATTTTGTGCCAGCATTGTTTATCAGCGCAATTCTCAAGACTGCCAGGAACTTAAATACGACTCTCATACACTGCACATCTCAATAAAGACAGTTAAGAAATGGCGGTTAGACTCACAACACTAGCCCCAACCCTTTACAGCCTCTCGAGCTCCTTGTCCCAAAAAAGATTCCTCTAGATTTCGTGTATATCACCACCGAGCTTCGCGCCAATCTTCAAAAAGCAATTAGGGCAAGACCGCAGTTCCTAAGAAGCCCGGCCGGCCACCAGGCCACTATGCTTCTGTAGATTTGTCGGGCCTAGTCATTTCTGCGAATCTCTTACTTACACTGAAGGTGATGCTGTCAGAGCGAGTGCGAAGTACAGGGGGCTGTGAGGTTGGCTTAGTAATCAGGTAGTGATTATCTGATCTCTCATCTTGTCTCATGATCGAAAGTATCAAATGTCAATGGTTACACTATGGTCTGTAGACTATCTGGGGGTCGGTCTGGCTGAGGCTATGTCTGGCCAGCCTGGCCGCCCAGAAACACCGGACAAGGTCAGTCCCATCTCACGTTCACCATCCTCGACACTGTCGTCACATTTACTAGTCGAATCATCATGAAGCGCCGTACTCTACACAGCTGAGCACATACATACCATTGTCCATAGTTTTGTGGTCGTCACAAGACCATTCCAGTTTCATTCCCGGTGAAGCTCCAATGCGACCTCTAACAGATCATCTTTTGCGTAAGCTAATGTGCCGCCAAAATCCTCAACAAACAACAACTAACCGCTTAGCTTAGCCGGCAGTAGATGGTGCTGTAAATCCCAGGCGCTGTAAACACTAGGTGTTGTGTGTGTTCGAGATTTGCGGTGCTCAACCAACCATTTCCCTTCCCACTGCTGTTCAAGCGTTAGTATGTATAGTACATAGGTTCGAAGGTCAGTGAGTCAGCATCTCAGGATTCACGGAACAAACAAGAGATGATTGCTTAGCATAGGGGCGCTGTAAACGCCAGATGCTGTAAACATTGAGTGCACGTTCAAAACCTACTATGCTCAAGCACTCCTTTTCTCTTTGCATTTCTTTCCCTTCGAGTTACGGGTCCGCATAGTCACCTCACTATAATCCACCCCTTTGCTAGCCAAAGTGTTTGCAGGGTTCGAAGTTGAGTGAGCCAGCATCCCAAAAATTACAGGACAAACAAGAGCTGACTGCTTAACTCAGGGCGCTGTAAACGCCAGGTGCTGGGTGCGGGTTCGAAACCCGTACTGTTCATTGTTTTGCCCCCCAGTTGATCATCGACTCCCTCCCCAGGCGTGACCTCATCTTCCACCTCGAAAACAAACGCAATGCGCACTATGGCATTGTCACTACTTTCCACAGATCCATGTGCATTCGATACTGAGCGTCCATAGACCCAAAAATTCCGCAGTGAAGGAACGAGATCTGCAGTGTGCTTTGATGCGAGGAGGGAACTCGGGTTTTGCAGGATATTCTTCTCTCAATTATGACTGGTCGGTATCATTAAAGCCTTATTTGGGATTTTGCGCTCTGAAACTTCTACTGCCTAGAAGAAGCGCTTACTCCAGTGATCATATCCCGGCCTGGGCGGCGGCGATCACAGTCTCGTATCTAACAACCATACTCCCTGTCCAGGGAAAAAGCAAGAGCAGACCGTTAGCTTGGCTGGTGCTAGAAATGCCAGGTCGGTGCAATAAACACCAGAACGCAGGTTCGAACCTGCCGAAACACTCTTGCGTGCTTCAGAGTTCGTGTTTGTAATAAATACCACGCGTTCCTAGTGTTCGTAAGCTGCTAACTATAATTTTAGCCCTAGTACCTAAAGCACTTTTTAAAACTATAGCTGGATACTATGAGCATAGAGGGATAATAAAAGAGGGTTTTTGCAGATTTCGAACGTTTGTCGGGTGAGGTGATTGCGGGTGGCAGAGATGGTAACGCCCACCTTGAAAGGGACACACAAAGGAGGCGGTAGAAGCGTGAGGTGGTGGTGAGGGCTCAAGAGTCGTTGGATCTATCTTGTGCGGTTGTCGGAGTTTCGGGAGGACGGAGTGATACCGATGACCGAAAACAACCGAAACAGCTCATATACGTAGTTCGAAGGACTGAAGGTTCCGCGGAAGGCGGGATACGTACAGTTATAGATGGATGTACAAGGCTGTACGTCATTGCGGTGCCTTTCATAGGTTTGTCGATCCTGTGACCCGAGCGGATCTGATGGTACTATCGTATATCTGCACGAGTAACAACACCTTCCTGATCTACCGTCTCAATAACCACTCTCATATACCTACTCCGCAAGCCTCTTCCATCTCCGAGCCCCCCTTATCGCCAAGGTTGGATATGCACGTTGCCGTGGCTTTACACTTTGTCACTGGCGGGGCATCAAGCAACTTGAGGTTACATCCATACAAGACCTTCCGGTGTTTGAACTATATATAGTAGTAACAAGCCCCCAAATCAGAACCTGTAATGTCGCTTCCAGACCTAACCCAATAGCCCACGGAATTATAAGGCAGGTGTGTCCCTAACCCTATGATCTGCACTGTTTTCTGCCCGGAATTCCCCCGACAGCTCGGGTGCAGGATCCAGATTTCAAATGCTGGGCAGTCATCATATGAGGCTGAAAACCTGGTACCGTTGACGGAGCACGATCGACGGTACTGATAAGTAAAGTGGCTCGGGAGGTCTGTGCAAGACAGCACCGGAATATCTTGTTTTTGACAAGCCTGCCGTTAACCGATATCCAGACCAGCGCGTTGCCCCAAAGAGAATCATGACAGGGAACTTCGTTGGATGCCGTACATGAGAACTCAAGTTTTCTTACCAGTTATCGAGCAAATCCTCTCTTACATGCTGCATGTCCCAGCTGTCGATTGCCAATTCGGCGGGAGTCGATTGTTGTCGTAGAGGGTTCTCGAAAGGTCGGGACTGGCGCCCGGTTTCCATGGAATTAAGGTACCAACTTTTTTTATTGCTCCTCGGATATCGCTGCCAGCTGTGTAACACGGCAAGAGCCGGAAAACCCCGCCACGCTAGTGTCATTCCTGGGCTCATCGAAGAACTACAGAAACGCGCTCAGCAGATACGCGACAGAAGAGTGGTCATTAATTGGGTGATGTAAACACAGCGACCGGCAGATCGATGATAGAGGCATAGGACAAGCTGATGATTCATGATGGATCTGGGAAGATCAAGATGACACGTTTTGTTTCAGCTTGATCCAATGACCCGGCTCCGTTGTTTGCAGGCCCACATGGGTGGGTCCTATCAATTTTCAAGTTCTCCTCGCACCTAACTCTGTTGAGATGCTGTTCTTGCTTGATGTCCACCACCACGCGCCACCGCCACACCTTGATTGATACGTAACAAAACTAAGGCAGCCGCAAACAACTTCCGTATGGAATGACGGAATGATTGTCGCCCTTCTTTGTTCTGAGGGAAAGCGATCCGACCAATGGATTAGCGTGAATTGCCGATGCCTGGGAGATCGCAGGCTAGCGTACTTCTCGGTACAACCGTTTAAACATCGCGGCGTTTCCCGTTGTGTGATTGGCTGGATAAAGGCCCCGTTCAAGGCTGCATCGTACTTAGCATGTGCGGCAGCTTGTCCACTCCTGTTAGCTTGACGCAACGCATGTACTATACCGTGCAGCTGGGCAACTTGATAGTACCAAAAAACATCCAATTCTCAGTTCCTGATTCTGCAGCAGTGCCTGCCACATCCGTAAACCAAAAAGACATGTGGCGGCGGATGCAATCTGTAGTCTGCCATTCTATGTTGATCACAGCTGCTGCTGGTATGGGTTGCAACTCCGTTGATCTCGATGGCTTTCCTTGTTCTTCCAAGGCAATACAATATCTGGTGCAGCAGAGATGACTCCTGTAGGATATCAATAGAACTTGACCAGCGCTACACTGCACGGCAGCTTTGTTGTTGCTGCTCGCTTTGAACGAATTTACTTATTACCTATTCTGTTCTCTTCGTTCACCCCCTCCCCCATCATTCGCATTCTGAACCGAGAGCAAAAGGAAAGGAAGGAAAGAAAGAAAGCGAGCAGCAGTGGACAGCGAGCGAACAATCACTAGCACAATCTTCAATCGAAACTCAATCGCGCGAAGCTACTCCGTCTGCAACTGCTGCTACCACTACCGACACTACGACGCCTCAGCAAGCACCAACCCGCAAACACCACTTGTCGTGTGTGAGCAACTGGGAACTGGAAGCCGACGGCGACCGATACTAGAAACCCTGTACTTGCGACACCAATACATACCTTCACCTTCTGCTGCCACTGCTTCTGCCTTTTCTTCATACCCCTCCCCTGCATTGTCCAGTTGCAGTCAATCTCGCAATTCACTTTCGTCGTCAAAGCTTCTTCCAGTGGAGAGCGGCACCGACATCCACAAGCTATCCTGGTTTCTTACCTCGTTGTCCAAGAAAGCAAAGACCATTGCTTGGCTGCAAGCAACAACAGGGGCGAGCGAATCTCGCACGCATATTCTTCCTCAATTATATCTGTGAGCACAGTTCTCTCTTGGCCTATGCACCACCCAACCACCCAACCAACTTCCATCCATCCACCCATCCATCCGCATCCACTCATCCATCCATCCATCAGTAGCAACCTTTAACCAAACGGTGCCATTTCTAATCCTTCCCTACAGTTCTCTCACTTTCTCTTGCAGACCTTCTCAAGCCATACGGTCATCAATTTCCATTGTCCTTCTCAGTTCGATCACCAGTAAAAGGGCAAATTTCCTACGGCATTATCTTTCAACTGCGTACTTCGAAAAAAGCGGCATTCTCACTCCTCGTCCTCATCCTCGTCCTCCCTTCCAATCACCAAAACAACACCACAAAAATATACTACAATGCCTCCGTCAACCGAACCCCCACAAGCAGCAACTGGTCCCGCCGAAACACCGTCGAACTTCTTCAATTCAGCGTTTATGGAAATTGAGTCCTACTTCGATTTCCCGGCCTCGGATTCAAAAATAGGGCAGGATTCATTCCGATCACCACAATTGACGCCATCATCTTCACCAGTTCTAAATCCGGTAAAACCACATTTCCGAGCGAGTTCAGCAATATGGGGTAGCAGTGATGGGGGGGATAGTATGAAAGAGTCGTCTCCCGGCCCTGGTGGATATCCTCATTCGTTTACACCGACTTTGGCGGAATTAAATACAGGAGCAGATTCACAGCAATGTGGTGGGATTGCTCCTCTACAAATTTCGAGCTCATTTGTCGGGCAGCCCTCTCCACCAGATTCCTCCGGCTCTTCTCCAGATAAATATGCTCCTCCCGGCGATATTTCACCTCTTGACAGCTTGATTTCGCATATTCCTACTTTAGAGGCCTCGCGAACGGTTCATGGCCAAGTTACTCCTCCAGATGATTTTACAAAGAGCCCACAACTCGGCTCTCACCACATGCCGACTTCATTGGTGCTTCCCATGCGACTGATCTCACCTGAAGGATCGCCACAGCTTTCGCCCCGCAGCACGTCACCCCGCCACCGCGGCTTATCGATAAGCGAGGATGCCAAGCCTATTCGAGATGGTGGCGGGGGTGGCGGGGGCGGGAGGGGTGGTTGCGGGACAAAGAGGCGGCGTTCATCAAGTGGTCAATCGAGCCGAAAGCCTCGGAAAAGCGTTTCCGCTAACGAAGATTCAGAAGTGCAAGAAGCGAAGCGGCGACGGTTTCTGGAGAGGAATAGGGTTGCTGCGAGCAAATGCCGGCAGAAGAAGAAGGCGTGGATGCAGGATCTGGAATCGGAGGCTCGCGAGGCACAGAATATGTCGAAGCAGCTTAAAGCTTGCGTTGGTGTGCTCAAAGAAGAGATCTTGCTGCTCAAGAACGAATTGCTAAAACATAATACATGCGAATGCATGCCAATCAGACAGTACCTGAGCAATGAGGCGGTGAGACTGGCCGACGGAGCGTTGGGTAGGTCCTCTACGAGACCGAGCATTGCTTCCATCTCCTCTGAGGAGCTCCATTACGATAGCAACGAATGCAAGATCCATCCCGGGCTCCAAGCTGGCGATTTCGATCTGGATTTTGTGGATAATGCCGAAATGGCCATGGGTTAATCTCTGAAAGTGGCTTGCTTTCCCCCTTCGATGTGTATAAAATAATATTCGTCTTTCTTTGTTACTATTACTATTTTAGGGTTGGTCTTTTGCAGCGGGTGAAATTCTTTCTTTCTTTTATGGCGCGTGGTTTTCTTCCTTTACTTCTCTTCCCTTCCTAACGAAAAGATGGTCGTGTGGGTGGGTTGCTTGCTTGCTGGGGCGTTATCTGTTTCTACCTTTGGGAGGCTGCTTTTGATTTCTGTACTAGGTTCTGTTTGCTTTTGGCACCATGATCCTTTCGACCTTGGGTTTCTTTGCTTTGTTTCGGGGTTTCAGCCTTCGGTCTTTCATTTGTTTGATGGGTGGGAGATTTGAATTTACGATGTACTTATCCTAAGTTTGCTATTTGCTGGCAGTTGCTGGGAGCCAGTTGTATATTTATGAACGAGATGGTGATGGTGATTGGTGATTGGTGATGGAGGTGGAGGGGTGTATGTTAGCGTACAAATCTCAATTTGCCATTTGCATTCATATACTATTACTGATAGATTATCCGTCTGTACCGAGGGAAGAACATTGTTTCATCCGTTTTACCCGCGAGAAAAACAGTCGATATCGAAAGTTGCTCACACCACTTCTGAGATGGATGGGTTCAACAAACACATGCATGCTGCATGCAGGAATACCGCAAAAAGCTGCGGGAATACCATGAAAGCGGGATTGAGTTCCTCAGTGCGGGGTAATACCCGTGTGAAATACCCGGTAGATTTTCCATGGGCATGTGGTTCGATAAGCCTTGCATGGTGTGATATGATGTGATATATTGTCTTACTCTAACCTTTCACTCTCACTCGTCTATACTACAGGTGCATCTACGACCCATCGGTTCCCTTCCAAACAACAAATCCAGTCCCATCACTCTCGGTCTTCCGCTCCACAACTTCGCGGACCTTCTACCGCACCCCTTCCTTGCTTTATACTCGCGCACAAACCACCCCAGCAGATCCTTTGCCGGCATCCTTGCACGCTTCACCACCTCGCTTGGCAGGCCGAAGACTTCGTGCGGATAGGCGGTGTATTCTGGTGCGTCTTGCTTGAGGAGGGCCAGTCGCTGTGACACCTCCGGGATGGAGAAGAAGCCATCGGTGACGGACTCTGGGCACTCGGAGAGGATGGGGGGATCCCAGACGGGATCGACGGGGGACGGTTCATGAGGCGTGCGGAGACGAAGTCGGGGTGCGACATGAACTGGGTTGCGATGTCGCTGGAAGGTCTTTGTCTTTGCCGAGACGCAGCTGCTTTGGGGCTACACCCAGGGAGGTGGGGGAGCGAGCTTTCAGAGTTTGATTGTCTTACGGCCCAGTTTGCATATGTGGTTTCTGAGGAGACGGAGGAGATTATCTCCTCAATTGTGGAGTGGCTGAGGCAGCGGTCGATGGATTCGCGGAGGGAGCCAAAGGGTTTGAAGGTTCGTGCGAGGGCAGGCTGGTGAACACTTCGAGGGTGTCGCTGATGATGCTCCAGCACTCTTGCAGCGAGAGGGTGTCGGGGAAGACTAGCTCCGCCAGACGGGACTCGATGTCGGGGAGCGATGAGGTATGTATTACACCTACAAATTCCCCTCCTCTCCTCTCCTCCTCCCACCCCAACGGCAACCCTCAGGACTGGGAGAAATCGCAACTCGCAAACATTATCATCAAGGGGGCCGGGGAAAAATCCTTCTGTGCAGTCGGGGAGTAGCGGAGCTCACACTCAACAAAGCCAGCGAATCGTTTTCGGAAAGAAATACCAACTCCACCTGATTGCGACATACTCGAAGCCGTACATAGCATTTATGGACGGGATCAAGATGAGCGGGTGGGTCTTAGTGTGCACACGCCGTTTCGCGTCGCTACTATGAGGGTCCCTATTTGTGATGTCCGAAACTACAATCAGGCTTTCCTTGTTATTTATGGGTGCTTTTTTATCCTCCGTCTTGATGGAGAGATCGGAACTTATCTGGCGCTTATGAGTGGGTAGTTGAAGGGCATCGATACTGTGTACCTGTACCCCCGGTGTGAACTAATGAGATAGATATGCTGGTATTGCGATTAGATCTTGCTGATAATAGAACCATTCAAGGCATTAGGGCGGTACAGCTTTATTTTGCGGACTCTGTAAATGGAGTTGAAGAGGATGTTATCGGCGGATGGTGTCTATTCTCGTCATTAGTAGTAGCTTGGGCGGGTAGGCACAGCGGGGGAGACAGACATTTATTTGTTCGAAGCAGTGTGGGCGTGAAATGCAAGGTTCGTGATCTTTGCCTGCAGCGGCATTGATAATTGCGGACAAGTTGTTGTGCGGAAGAGGGCGAACGGGGAGGATGTTATCGCCTTCGCGCAACAGAAGAGTGGTCGTGACATGTTGGCCGGTGCGGCGGGTGTGGGTGAGAGGTGGGGGGTAGATAGGAAGAGCTGGGTGCTGCGGTTCTTGTGCGACCAAAAATTTAACAGCTGCACTAAATTACATGCGAGCGAGTGGAGAATTGCCATTGGCACAACAGTTATGGAACAATTACTGTGCACACCGTGGAATTACGTTCTTGATATTCGGGCTAAGATATCCTACACAAATATACATTCTAATAACCACTTAGGCAGTGGCCTCTGGGATGCCGTGCTCTTTCTCGAACCATACCAGTGCCTCCTTCTCGATGACGACTCTACCCATTTCCAGCTACAATAATTAGTTAGGGAGGCGTTCTCTCGTGTAATTTGATCTTGCTGGAAAAGAGAACTCACTAGATCCTTTACATCCACTTCATCCGCCGTCAGAACCCTCCCTTCCGACCCCAGTCCACTCATAGCACTCTCAAGATTCGGCCGGCGATCAGCTGTAATTAAGAGAGAGCGCAAGCCCTCATTACCCCAGCCATACTTCTTCAGGATCGTCTTGGCCAGACCCGCATCGGGCTCCTGTAGTTCCAATGTATTATCGACCACAATCAACTCTGCCCTACGGTACCTATAGCTAAGCGCAGTCCTCCAAGCCATATCATACATCTGTCTTGGCAGGTCGGACGAGAAGTCTCGGGGTCTAGGACCATGGGCTACTCCTCCTCCCCGCAACATGGGCGACTTCTTGTCTCCCAGGCGCGCCTTTCCGGTTCCCTTCTGTGGCCGGATCTTCCTGCTGGATCCTCTTACTTCGCCCCTTGTCTTTGCGTTGGCCCGCCCGAGACGGTGCGCGTCTCCCTCAAAGACAACTGCTTTATGGAGGATGTCCCGTCGGAGTGGTGCGTAGAGAAACGTGCTCGGGAACTGCTCAAACCGTAGAGGCTCCATTGTGGGGAAGTTGTGTATGGTTGCAAGGACCGTCGGTGCTGTATAGTAGTTCCTGTTAAGTTTGGCTGGAGGTATGGTCGGCGGGGGAGGTTACCTCTCCGAATTGCGAACGGTATGGGCGCGGGAGGGCTGGCAGGAAACACTTTGACAGAGGTAGCGGCATTGGTGGCCATTGATCGCGAGGAACCAAAGACAGGCTGTAGGATAGTTGTCGTAAGTGACCTGTTGGCATCGGATCGTGAGGTTTGTAGGTACCTTGAGGACATCCTGCACAGCTCCGACCCTGGTTTTACTGCAAAAAAGTCCGGCCTTCAAGCATATTGAACGAGCTGCCATATTTGCGTATCCGGCGGCGGCGGCGGGTGTTGGTGGTGGGGGTGTTGGTGTGTCGTAATGCGGAGGAGGCTCGGTGGAGGTTGCGACTTTACAGGGTTTCTCCGGAAACTTTTTTCGAATTCTTGTGGAGCTCTTTTACAGCCGCAACACCAACCACACAACCACTTTACTTCAACCCGCGCACTTCAACCCCCGCCACATTCACGGCCCACCATGAATTGTGCTCGATCACTTGCCGCACAATCGCTCCGTCCGTCGCTTTCACCCGCCGCACGCACGGTTACATCGCGAGGACTCCGAACACGAACGCAAGGTTCCACTGCCGAGCAGACCGCCGAAGATGCCGCAAAAATGCGGACAATAGAAGGCATGCCGTTTCAGACATACCAACTTGCTCTTGACGTCATCAAGAAGGACCACATTGAGAAGATTGCAGCTGTCAATGCGCAACGCGAGAAGATAATGAATGTCCTCAAGAAGCCTGGAATGACGCCGGACTCCCAACGGGTCAGGGAGATGCGGTCGCACTTGGAGTACCTTAGAGTCCAGTCGGATATGAACAACCCCAGAGTCAAGTACAACTTTGATAGAGGAATAAGTGCGGAGTTCCGGTGGTGGTGGTTGGGGGGTGTTGCTGATTGTTATAGTTGGTATGCAGAAGCCGGTTTACAGATTCCTTTTGAACCGGAAATGGAGGGAATACCGACGACCGATCCTCATGCAGCGACTTACCCAGATGCACGTAGTTCCCGATTTGCTGCCGCAGATTGATCCCGTGGTGGATGTTCAGGTCCGATTCCAGGGAAAGGATGTTCAGCCTGGAGCCTACGTAGAATCTCTCCAGTCCGAGACCCCACCCACATTCAAGGTCTTCGCTTTCGAAGCGGGTCAGATGCTCTGTACCGTAGCAATTGTGGATCTAGGTAGATTCCCAAGCCCATTTGCGGAATATAGAAGACGGTGCTGAACACCTTCAGATGTCCCCAATGTAGAGAAGGATCGGTTCGAGTATCGGTTACACTGGTTGGTGTCGAATATCCACATCTCTCCTGCACAGACACAAGCCATCGGCACCGGGGCCAAACCTTCAGATACCATTGTTGACTGGCTCCCTCCCCATGTCCAAAAGGGTTCCCCGTACCACCGTTACGCAATGGTTGTCTTCAAGCAACCTGCATCGATTGATACATCAGCGCTAAAGGGAAATATTAAGCGGGATGGATTTGTTCTCAGGAGCTTCCAGACCAAGCAGAAGCTAGAACCAATTGGCGCATTCATGTGGAGAGGGCAGTGGGACGCACACACAATGCAATTGATGCAGAAGCACGGATTAGAGGGCTGGGACAAGATGTTTGTGCGGAAGAAGGAAGAGTAGTGGTGATGTACAATACGACGAGGGCTGGGTGGGCATGTACTTTAGAATCTACAAACACAGCGAGCATTCGTAGAGTAGATATTTATCTGTGGCGACTTCACGATCGGCGAGGAGAACGACACTTTCCTCCGCCTGCATTTGTTTCAATCATCTGTAAGCGGATTTTTGATCCACCTCCACGGCAGGCCTTTGGCTACAGCCTTTCCTCGCACCAGCCCCAATGGAACAGGTCCATACACCCTCGAATCCAACGAGTGCGGCAAGTTGTCACCTGTCGTCCAGATGTGTCCCCTTGGCACCTACAGGTCCCATCAGCTAGCACATCTTCCCCAAGGGAGCCCGAATACACACTTGCAGCATATCCCCCGTCCCATCGCTCGGATCCTTCACAACAAAATCCCCCGGCATCCCAATGACGCGCTTAACAACGTTCACGTTAGGCCCGTCGATAGGGTGCATATACGATACCAGATCACCGACGCGAACCCCGCGTCCTCGAACATAGAACTTCGAGATCAAGATCCAATCGCCTGACACGTTGATAGTGGGCATCATCGATGCGCCCAATGTATCGCCGACCGAATAGCATTTTGACCAGAATAGATGCGCCCAGAGAATGGTGAGGGGGATGGTGCGGAGCTGGCGGTATAGAAATAAGGTGGTGGTGGTCATTGATGTGTAAACGCAGGTACCAACACCCTAGGGTTCTGTGGAACTTGGGTGGGGCGGGATGACGAGGTGGTGACGATGCGGAAAAAGGATTCGCCGCACGCTGTGTTACACTCCGTTACAACCATTTACAACACCAAACTCCGGCACGCTGGGTTCCGCGCGGAAGTATGAGGTCGGTATAGAGTATTGTTGGTGAGGACCATCAATATGAATACACACAAAGGGGATCATGAGCTCGATCCATCGATCGTCGTCTCTGTGAGAATTGACTTAAATCCCACTGCTTTCGCTGCTTGAAGGGGCAGCTTCACGATTTCAAATATATCAACAAAGGAAATTTAAAAGATCTATACACCAAATCGCGGTTATATAATATCAGTCGCTAAAATGACAATGACCAGTGAGTCCTCATAACCGGCCTGTAATTATCATAATTAATCCAGTATCGATAGACAAGCATTTTATCAACGACCCAACACAACTTGTATTATCCGCCCTTAAAGCCGCAAAATATGCAAACCCCTCCGTGTCGTTAGACGAAGTCAACAAGATCATCTTCCGAAAGCCTTCCGGGCCAGAAGCTGTTGCCCTCGTCTCTGGCGGAGGTGCGGGACATGAACCATCATTCGCCGGGTATTCCATCCTCTTCAGCGTCTCCCGAGCTCTCACTGACAATATGCACATAGGTTGGTCGGCGAGGGTATCCTCCGCGCCGCAGTCTCGGGAACAATATTCTCCTCTCCCTCCGTGAAGCAGATCTACAACTGCATCTCGCAACGTGTTTGCCCCAACTCCGGTGTCCTCCTGATCGTCATGAACTACACCGGCGACGTCCTGCACTTTGGCCTTGCGACCGAGAAGGCGCGCGCGCAGGGACTCGATGTAGAGATGGTTGTGGTGGGCGAGGACGTTGGGGTTGGCCGGGAAAAGAGCGGAAAGGTCGGTCGACGCGGGATGGCGGGGACTGTGCTAGTCCACAAGATCACCGGTGCCCTCGCATCTACAGGTGCAAACTTAGCAGACTGTGCGAGTCTTGCTAGGCTGGTGGCTCACAATATGGTCACCTTGGGGAGCTCATTAGCACATGTTCATATCCCCGGAACGGCGGATATGGAAGAAGGGGTGATGTTGCAGGAAAATGAGATTGAGCTAGGAATGGGAATCCATAACGAGCGTGGGTGTAAGAGGATGCAAATCCCTAAGATTGAAAGTCTGGTCGGGACAATGCTGAAGCAGTTGCTTGGTGGGGGTGATGCGGATAGGAACTATCTCGGCGGGGCCAAGAAAGGGCAGGAATATGTGCTGATGATCAATAATCTTGGTGGTGTATCGCCGCTAGAATTGGGCGGTATCACTGCAGAGGTTGTTGACAAGCTCAGTATGCTCCCTACATTTCTATTGTCGCAGTGCTGACTCTGGAGAAGATTCGGATTATGGCATCGTCCCCAAGCGCATCTACTCTGACACCTTCATGACTTCCCTCAACGGCAACGGCTTTTCCATCACCCTTCTTCGTATCGTCGATACTGGGCTCGGCGTAGGGAAAGACATGATTACGCTTCTCGACGCAGCGCACGAAACCCTAGGATGGACTTCAGCCGTCAAACCAACCACCTGGAGGCTCCTCACTGGGTCGGAGGTGACCCTCCCATTGGACGAGAGCGAGAAGATCCCCACGTCCCAGTTAACAATGGACACCGCCCAATTCTCCCACATGCTCTCCTCGGGCCTACAAAAGCTAATCGCCGCCGAACCAGAGCTGACACGCTACGACTCCCTCGTTGGTGACGGTGATTGCGGCACTGGTCTCAGACGCGGCGCAGAAGCAGTGCAAGCCTTCATTTCCACTGGCGATATTCCCACCGACCCCGTCGCAACCATCTCCCACCTCGCCACCCTCGTCGAAGAGAACATGGACGGCACTTCAGGCGCACTGTGCTCCATCTATCTCAATGCGCTCGTCAAAGCTCTCCGCGACAACTCAAAGGGGAAAGCATACGCCAATGTCGCCATTTGGGCGGAGGCCGCTATGACGGCTATGGAGGAGTTGGGACGGTACACACCCGCACAGCCGGGAGATCGTACGATGATGGACGCGCTGCAGCCGTTTTTGGTCGAGCTGGAGAAGGGCCAGGATCTAAAGAGGGCAGCGGAGAAGGCGAGGGCTGGTGCGGAGAGTACGAGGGGTATGGCACCGAAGCTGGGAAGGACCGTGTATATTGATAAGGTTGGGGATATTCCGGATCCGGGAGCTGTAGGGATTGCAGTGCTTGTGGAGGGGCTTGCGGGTATCTAAATTGATGGTAGCGGTGGCTAGGGGTGGACATGGAAGGATGTGTTGTATTGCCGGGAGCTTTTTGTTTGGGAGTTGGAGTTGCACTGGTGGAGTTGGACGGAATGGCTATGTATATATCACATACCGGTATTCCTTTAATAATCGATTTAGTTTTTTTGAAAACGCTTGGATGTGACGATTGATTGTTTCTATCAATGGAGGCCACAAGGACCGTAATGTACGGTCTCCCATATATACGCACTTATCTAGCCGAGACTTATAACTTCGTGTCTGGATACAAGCCTCCATCCTCATACAAGGCCGTAACAGATGCAACAAATGCGGTATTTCGAGGGCTGGGTAATAATAATGATGTTAGCATGGGTTGATTTTCCTGGGCTTACACCCAACTAGATCAGTTGATATATAACAAGTTTATCACATAACTTTTATAGTGATAGCATCGTTATCAGTTAGAACCGAAGGCACCTTACGGCTTCATACTTTTGTATGGTTGAAGCGTCTCAAGTCGGGAACGAGTATGACTCACTGACTAGAGAAGGACCATTAAGTTGATAAAGTCCTCTAGGCTCTAGATATTGGCGGGCTTGAAGATCATCAGTATCGAGCCACAGAGACCCTCAGCCAGCCATATCCTCGGGCTGTACGCAAGTTTTGAAAGCAATTATTTCGGGAGATAATACGAAGCCGCTGGAGAGGGATTTCATACCAAGCATAGTCCGGTTGATACCTTCTATAGGCTAAAGAACAGTGAACCTCTTAAGCGGGGAACTACAAACGAGGGTTGGGCCAACAATGATTGGAGGTGGAAACTAAAACTATTGGTCTAGTTGGAGGACTTTTGGTTTACACCTGGAATTCAACTAGCCATTGGATAGTTAGTGGTTGTTCCAGTGCGTTGAGTCATTGCGGTACCAGTAGAATTCAGGCTCCCACAAGAAAAAAATATAGCAACACCTCGTTTCGATCGAGGGACCTCCGGGTTATGAGCCCGGCGCGCTTCCGCTGCGCCATGTTGCTTTGCCATGTTAGACTAGTGCTAAGTAAATTGAGGAGCCGTTTAATGCTTCTCTATTGCGCAGTGCAGTGCAAGTGAGAGGCTGTGTTTACTTGGGAACTCACCCCCCATCAATCTATATCAAGTTATTAATCTCTTCAATTGCCGTCTGAATAATTACTACAATGTGCTCGCATGGGATCTTTTGTGGCTAAATATTGTTTTTCTAGAGCTCTTATCGCTCGTAAAGCTTACTCAATCTTGGGATGGAAAATAGACGGCTAGTTATGAGAGTAAGATGTAGTGGAGGGTTAAACATACTGCCGTAAAGTTCTTCAGAAATCTCCGTTGATGCCATAGCTTCACTTCAACCTCTCTCATTTGCTCCTCTTTTTACCCAATGATCACACCAGATCACTCGACAATAGGATGAAATCCAACGTTCAACTATACAGGTTCCAGTAAATATAGGAAAACAGATGGAGACCGGAGCAGATATATTCAGGCCGATAGAGATAGATGCAGGTCACCGGAAATGTCCGCAGGCCAGTCTAGCATTCCAGTGGATGGCTCAGTCTAAAGATACTTAAATGGGAGCCGTTTAGGCCTATAAGAAAGTTAGCATTATCCCAGCTGCTTATTGCAGATTGCCGTAATTCAATCACATCCAGTGTGAACACGTAGGATATTATCCTAGACCACCCAACACAGACTTTCAATCTGCACTGCAAGAGTTCGACTAGCCAATGATGGTCTGTCAACTAATTCTTCCCCTCATCATGCTCAACCGGCACATCAGCTAGATCCGTGTTTATGTCACCACCACCACCACCGATATCCTTCTCACGGTTCTGGATCTCCAAACGGATCTACGACGTATTCACAGCACTTTTCTCACAACCAACACCAACAAAAATAAAAGTGATAGAGTACCTAAATCAACACCAAACCCGGTGGCACCTCTCATCATTAGAAGTGGCCGTGGTTCGTTCTCAATAATATCTCTCTCCAGCTCATCGAGTCCTATCAATACCTTAATCCTCCCAGAAGAGTCAATCCAATCCGCTGAAGCTTCTCCTCATCGACGATTTCGTGCACAATTATCCGCACTTGTTACATCAACAAGTATGTAGCCCCGTGATCGTAAGGGTCGTTAAGAAAGACAGGCACCATCAGATGAGCTTGACCACCAGAAGAACAAGGGCGATTGATACGTGATAAGACGTTCGATAGGGAGAACTACCTTCCAAAAAAACTCATACCAAAGCACCCCAAATCGCCGAGAACGGGAGGATCCTAAGGAAAACTTGGCATATAGACCATTCGTTTTAATAACAACCAATATGCGAGGATCTGAATTGCTATTAAGGAAAAGATGACCGGTGCCCTCCCCCAAGAGATATATTGCCCCAAAAAATTGCGCCGCCATTTGTACAATTCCTACATGTGAGAAGTATCGAACGGTGCATTTGAAGAACTCCTGGCGAAGTCCGGGGATGAGCAAGATCCGACGGGGATTAGCAGATTGGCGAAGCTGTGGGCGATTAGACATACCGTTTGCTCCATCAGGCTGATGTGCCAGAGTTAGTGATGGGCGAGGTTCAGGAGCTATCCCTCCATCCAGAGAGAAAATGGCGTGAGTGATGCCTCATGATTACACTCATCGAACTGTGCATCTCCTTCATAGGTAAGTTATCAGAATGCATCTTCTCATTGGGGGTGACTGTATGTGTTCTAACGATGCATTTATACCATCTACGTTCTATCGGCCCCAGTAGTCTATATCTAAAACGCCACCCCCCTCTGTTCCGGAACAATACTCTTCACACTCCCCTTCTCGACCGCCTGCCTCACATTCTCAATCGCCCAGCACTCCATCTTATACTTCGTCTGTCTTTTCGTCAGCCCCTCTGTAGTTTAAAAACCCCCCATCTGCCTCACTCACCTCATGAGTAAAAGTCCCCATATGCGGCAGCAGCAGGACATTCTCATTCTCCACAAGCCCAGGATGTATCTCTGGCTCATCCTCATACACATCCAACCCCACACTTGCAACCTTCCCATTCCCTAGCGCCTCCACAAGCGCAGCTTCATCCATCACCGCCCCTCGCGCCGTATTCACAATCACCACCCCGTCCTTCATCTTCTCAAACTCCCTCGTACTAATAATATGCCTCGTATGTTCCTATCCCCAATCAGCCCCCCTCCCTCTCAGGGTGTGCACTGTGTGCAACCTACATTCAGCGGCAAATTCAACGACAGCACATCACTCCTCCCCAGCAGCTCGTCAAAAGACACATACTCAGCGCCGCCCTCCAGATCCTGCGGCAACCGGTTACGGTTATGATAAACCGTCGTCATCCCCAACGCATCAGTCCTAGTCTTCAACGCCCTACCGATCCCGCCCATGCCTAGGATCCCCAAAACCTTCCCCTGCGGATCATGACCGAGCCCGCACCCGCGCAACCACTCCCCCCTCCTCAGCCCCAGGATTCCGCGCGAAAACCCGCGCAGCGCGCCAATGAGCAGGAACAGATTCACGTCTGCGGTTGAGTCGTCGACGGCGGTGGGGGTGTGGCTAACGCGGATGCCGTGGGCGGTGCAGGCCGGAATCGAGATCTGGTCGTATCCAGCGCCGTCTGTGGGGGTTAGCTGGGTTGGAGGAGGAGGGAGGGGACGGACTGTGGCAGAGGAATTTTAGAGACTTTGGGAAGGTGGAGACGAGGGCGTGGTCGATTAGGCCTGTGATTGAGGCGGAGGCGGGGGTGCGGTATGCTGCGACTACGGTGCTGAAGGCGGCGGATTGGCATTCGGTAATGAAGTCGGTGCGGTTTGTGGAGGTTGGGGTGATCAGGGTTGCGAGGGTGGAGAGGGAGGCCCATTCTTTGTGGGCGCTGTAGTGGGCGCAAGTTAGAGGGTGGTGGGAGGTGGAGGGGAGACGGACTGGGTGATCTTGCCGAGGAGGAGGATCTTAGGTTTGATGATGTTGCTCATGTTTGCGGTTATCTGGAGGTGGTGATGGGGAGGCGGGAATGAGCGGAGTATATCCGGAGCGGTAACAGATGTGGTTCCATAGTTGCAAGCCTGTGCTCGACGTGGAATCTGAGCTCGCAAGCGGGGTACATGCTTCTTTATTGCGCATACTTTGTCTCAAACCCAGGCCCACGCATAAATTAAATGCCGTAGCCGTCTAGGCGCATAGTATTCAGATCTACCGGCCCGCCCAGATCTACCGTCTCCAAGTACATCTGAGCATCTTACACTTCCAAGTGTACTTAAGTACCTACCATCTCAAAGTGCACCTCCAAGTACCCCCGATGGCCGTCTCCAAGTGCACCGAGCACAGTCTCCAAGTGCACCTAAACACCGTTCAAGGTGCACCTCCAGTGCGCTCGAGCATCGTATCCAAGTCTACCTACTAAGGTACCTTCAAGTGCGCCCGAGCACTGTCTCCAAATGCCTCCAACTAACCGTACCATAGATAGGCATAGATGTCATATTATCCGTCTACAAATGTTTCGTGATCATGAAATTGGGATTAAGAAATCGAGTACTAGTATAAACGAGACGAATTAGTCTGAGCGAGATATAAATCTTCGCGCTGAATGAACAGAAAATCTTCGCTCGAGTGCAAACTCATTTTTCTTGATGCATCCTAGGTACAGAAAGCAGTAAACGCCACCATGATACAAGCAGACAAGGAAACCGGCTCATGCCTCCAAACGCCGTCGTTACCCAAGCCATGCTGTCCCTCATCTCGTCATACCTAAATCTCCACTGCCGCCTGAGACGCGCCACAAAAGTTTTTGTGCAACATCTAGAAGACGCCGAACATATACAGCATCTAGATGTGTTACAGGGTCTCGCCCCGCTTTCGAGCATTCGAGAGCGAGTTCTGGGCCATTAGCTGCAGCCACATGGATAAGGAAGTTTTGCTTTTGGAGCCTGAGCGCACCACGGCGATAAGCAGAGATTGTCTGGATCAGCAGGGGAAAACAAGATAGCAGACAGCCTTTCACGTGACATCCCCGTTCCGATTGGATCGCCTCCCATGGCCGGATCAAGGCAAGCCCACTCCTCCATCTCACCGCAAGAAAAAATTCTCGGTTACCCTGCAGCCGAGCCGCCCGAAAACCTGCTAGCCTCGCCCATAACTCCCGCTGGTTTCTTATCTACCCCAACCTTTCCTTTCCCCCGTTTCCATTCCCCATACCACACACGACAGCACACGACACTCACACCAACCACATCACCATGCGAGTCTTTGAGAACAACTGCACCTTCGACTACTCCTGGCGCAACGTCTCCATCGCAAACTGGCGCAAGTACTGCGCCTGGAACACTCAATCCACCCACGTTATCGCCGTCGACACCCTCTCGCGCTCCGTCGACCCAGCATCTGGCATTGTCCGTCCCCTCCTCCCCCCATTGTCTCCCCCCAGCTAACACCTCCAGCTCCACTCCGAACGTCTCATCACCTGCAAACAGAGCGCACCCCGCTGGCTACTGAAGCTCACGGGCGCCGAAGTCTCATACGTGCGCGAAGTCTCCGAAGTCGACCCAACGACGCAGACCGTCACCCTCCGCTCCGTGAACCTGACGGGCTCAAACATCGTCTCGGTGCAGGAGACCGTCGTGTACTCGCCGCACCCGGAGGATCCGGAGGGGAAGACGCTGTTTACGCAGGACGCGCAGATCACGGCTTACGGCGCGTTCTCGAGGGTGTGCGCGAAGGTTGAGGAGTGGAGTGTGGAACGGTTTGGGCAGAATGCGCAGAGGGGACGCATGGGGTTTGAGGCGGTGCTGGAGATGAGTAGTAAGGCGTTCAGGGATATGAAGGAGGTTGCATAGGGGGCGGCAGCGATGGGATACTGCATAGACGGAGAGGGGGAGAAGGCGGTTTTCAACAACGCCATAGACGAGACGCGGGGGACGATATACCTTTTTTCTTTGGCGACTGATTAGAAGTTACTCTCACACACCACCCGACACATTACCCGACATACCTATCTCGACATACTTATCTCTGCTGTACATTTTCCAACTCGCTGACGGTTTAGCGAGCTGTTGCTGAAATGCTAGATTCTTTTTGCTTTTTTTGTTTTAAGGAGTTTGGAAAAAGACTTTCTTGTTTTTTGGGGCTGGTGTTTTTTCTTTACTACTTTGTCTTTATGAGCGATGAATGAACAGATTAGAATTGTAGATACTTGAAATCTCCACTACCGAAGTTTATTATCAAAAGCTACGAATCAGACGAAGACGGCAGTTACGGCCGAGCGGGGAAGTTCGGTCGTGAATTGTGGGGATGGCGGAGTCCAATGGGCGGTTTTCTGGATCGGCGGCACTTTGTTCCGTGCAGCCTATGATCGACAGTAAGCACTGGCATGTACCGGGTTCGATAACTTGCGAACCAATTCCTTCAGATTGCACCCCTGTACCCCTAACCCTGGATCTTATCATGCCAATAGTAGCCATCTACTTTATTGTCATTAAGGCTGTGTGGACACTTAAAAATCTGGCGAGTATGTAATTGGATCTGGCTCACGAAGTGTGGGGCCTGACGCTGCAAGCCCGGTTGGGTCGCATGGTGTTTTACTTAGACCTCATTTCGGTCTTTCGCGACAGATATTACTCTAATTGCATAAGGGGATGTCGAGAATCAAGACACGGCGCGACACTTCAATATGACGAGGCCAGGAATCTTGGGTGCAACAAATTGATCAGGTAAAGTCTCTGTTATGGTGGAGTTGGCTCTAATATCGGTCCCTAAGGGAGCTAAAACCCCGACTCCTGGGTATCTAGATGCGAATGCTTTCCCGCCAACAAATAGGATACAATTGGACGCTTGATCGTACACGTCCGAGTGAAGATCTATGATCCTGTCTAAACTTAATCGTACGAAGTGGATCAACAATCAACAGCGGATCCTTATAACTATAACTCGAGCGCGAGACAGATGAAAGAAGCTAGAGATCATAGAATTATCCTTGAAATCATACCCTAGGGGCTTCACCCCGTAGATGAAATATCCGCAAGGGACGCAATCTCCCACTGTAGATACATCACTATACAAATTTTAAGATCATGGATACATTAATTGCATTGAAAATAAGAATGTATCACTGATTTCGGCTACATTCGTTCAGATACATTTTCGGCCACTTTACATTTCGAGTATCTTAGAGCCAGGGGATTCAATCCCTTAGACGAGTTTCCCCCAGGAGACGCAATCCCTTAGGAAGATTTCACCAGAGATGGTTAGTACTGCTCTAATCTCTTAAGAGCCAGTGAAGGGAATATAAAGTTTAGCTCCAGACTCTCAACCATGAGAAGACACAAACATAAAGACAGTCATAAGATCTCACAGTCTATAATTCGACCGATACCCATAACTTTTATACATGAGCACGCTCGGGTTTGTCGAATTGACTACGACCCATGAATCAATCTGTCCTATCGAGCGATCCACGCCTGCGAACCTGTCAACATGCGTCATTTTGGCTCGTCACCCGAAGCTCGGAGTTTTGTACGAGTCATCTCATGCACATGAGGCATTGCGCCGTCTGTACCACATTCATCAAGAAGTTGTTTACAGCGACGGACGGAGGGTACCGGAATTGGCTTGCTCTTGTTCCTACGCACGTGTGACTGGATTTATCATGGGATTACTCTTATTTAATATCTGCATCTCGTTGCTTCTGACAAGAGCAGGGTAGTAACAGAATACGGCTCGAACTCACGAGAAATAGCACCCAGAAGTTCCGGCACTAGTATATAGAGACTGTTTCTTTGAGCTAACCACCACATACATAGGAGTCTAGGACTTGTTCGATGCTCGTGCGAATCCAGTTTAAAAGAGAATCCATTACTTTTGTATAGTACAATTCTTATTACCTTTTATTGCCAGGCTGCGTGGCTCAATGGTAGAGCGTAGTCCTCCTAAGACTAAGGCTGCAGGTTCGAGTCCTGCCGTGGTCGTATTGTTTTTATTCCTATTCCCTTTGCTCCCCAAGGAAGCTGAAGGCTGTGTCAATACTTTTCTCGGGTCGGGTCCCGTTAGAGTGCTAGCACATACAACTGTCCCAAAGGTCGGATTGTCTGATATCGTCGAACCTGCCACTGTAGAAGTCGTATGGCGTCCGTCTGCTTTATACAATAGGATACAGCGGGGATAAATCACCTAATCCAAGCCTGTAAAGCTATTAACATTCCTCACGCCTGCGCTCTTCGCCTTCCCCTTCCCGCCCTTCCGCTTCTTCTTCTTCCTCTTCTTCCTCTCCTTCTCGTCATCGCTGCTTTCCCCTTCCACCTCACTGTCACTTTCTTCTGGGTCGTCGTCGTTGCTGTCCAGTTCCTTCCGCTTTTTCTTCTCCGGCACCTCGGCTTCCTCCTCGTCTTGCACTTCTCGCGGAGTCCATATTTTCACAACCGTTCCACCTCCGGATACAATGCGTCCTTCGCAGTCTATCGCCAGCGCACTGACGCCCTCTTCAAGGCCCTCAGTGTAGTCTCCAGCCTTTACCCGTCCGCCCGCCATTCGCCGTGCCTCATCCGCCGAGTACGCATGCGTGAGCGTTGCAACAGTTTTGTTCCCTCCCATCTTAACAATGCGAACCTTCCCATCTCCTGATCCAGCAGCAAAGAAAGTCCCCCAGCCTGCGCCTTCAACCTCAAACCCTTGCGGCAGCGCCAGCAACGCGTCAATAGAATCTCCCGTGCTCCGCGACAATGGAATCCGTTCCTGGTGGTCTTCCCAGAAACCCTTGTTCCATGTCGTTACCACCCCCGACGATGTGCCCGTGACAATCTTCTCCGAGCCGCCGGTCTGTCGCGATGGCGCGTTGGCCATAAAGGCAGTACATAGAATCTCGTCTTCCTGCGGCTCGGAGCGGGATAGGGCCATTCCTGGCTTCCGTGCGTCGAGGTGCGTAAGGGTCGTGTCGCCGGTCGCGATGAAGGTGCGCGAGAATCCGGTCGTTGATGCAGCGGTTGCGGGGAGTGGGAGGAGGGAGGAGATGTAATCTTCGTGCACGGCAGTCCATGATGCGGCAGGGGAGGCAGAGAACAGGTGGGAGGGTGTACGGAGATCGTAGAGGTGGATGTGTCCCGCGTCAGTGCCGAGTAGTAAATGTTGGGGTGAGAGAGGGAGGAGGACGGTGGCGGGGTCGGTGGACGAGGGCAGGAGGGATTTGGAGACGACACGTCCAGTTGCGGAGGCGGCAGCTTTGAGAATGGAGTCAGTACCGGCGGTGTAAAGCGTCTCGCCGTCGTCGGAATAGACAGCGCTGCGGCAGGAGCCTTTGTGGCGGTGCGTTTTCCAAGCTACGGTATAGTCTTGTTCTGTTGTAGGGGTTTCATCGTCGTCGGGGGTGCTTGGCCAGGTGTAGGTGTAGACATGACCGGAAGATAGGCCAGCGGCGAATATAGTGCGGGTGGGATGGACGGCGAGGGAGAAGAGATCGGAGGTGAGTACTATTGAATGTGAATCGTAGGCGGCCATGGTTGCCTCTTGCTCGTTGGTCCTGTGGTGGTGTTGCGGCTCGTGGTGAGGTGTTGACTTTATTCTTAGAACCCTAACCCAGTGACAAGATGAACCAGGAAAATAACCTCTCCTCTTGGGAGCGGGCAGCTTTCGTCAGAAATGGCGTGCCAAGTGGTGACTGGGAACGAGCCTAGCCATAAGCATACACAAACTAGGAAAGCTACCCAAAAGTGAAAGCATGTTTGCTCGGCCGCAATGGGATGCATATTCATGAGTCTGCTTATGTTCTGCTCATGAATTGCCCATATGTATACGGTCAAGGGTCAGCAGGATCCGCAATGCGGCCCATAAACACCATCGGTCACGCTTATCCCAGTTAAGAACGGCTGTTCATGGGCGTGCTCGCGCGCTTCCTCCCGGCAGTGTCTCAGTTCTGAAAAACCGTCTTGCTAAGTGCAGCGCTGATAAATTGGGCTGTGTCGAGTGACGTGCAGGGAGTGTAGGATGAAACAGATGCAGATAGAAGATAGAAAGTGTTTCCTGGAGGCTTCCGGTGAAGTGGAGAAGATCCTGCCCAGAGGGGCGCTGAGCTGTGAGCATACCCATTTGAGTTTGCTTGTATTTTGAGCGCGTTCAGAGTGTGTAATCGTCACATTTCAGATATGGAATCCTACATAAAAAGCAAGGCTGAGAGGGATCGATTGTGGTTTGCGGGCGTATGGTTTCCGAGTATCTACATTGCATCAGCGTTTGAATTACATTTTGGCTTTGTAATTGATTTTCTCTCCTATCCCCTACACGCTCGGCTTTCTTAGATTCGGTTCCATCGCACCATGTTGGGGATAGTGGGGCAGCGAGTGATATCAAAGCATGTCGGTGCTGACTCCTCATCTACTGCCCGCCTCTACGTAGCCCTTACAAAAGTGCATACCACAATGTTTACATGCTTGCCCAGAGTGTGGCACTCTGGCATCACTCAAGCGGAAGTCCAGCCAGCCAATCACCGGCTTTGCTATACGGCGATCTTTACCCCAAACCACACTCAAAAGGAAGTGGAACCGAATTTAAGGAAACCGAGTGTGTAGTGGATAAGACTTGGTAATTGAGTAGCCGGTAGATTCGGGGTTTTGGACAACAGTTACGAGAATTTCACCTTGCACTACACGTGATAGACAGGGTAGAAGGAGGGGAATCGGGCCTACTCTAGATAGAGTGAATGCGTTATGATTAAAACAAACAATACACGTGATAGACTGTTTGGCAGGCTCTCCTTCGGGTGGCCTCAATGTTCGGTTAAGTAGCCAGCTCGGCATGGTATGCACGAAGGGCTGCTACCCGACGACGCACCTCCTGCATGTTACATGTTAGGGCCTCGGTCATCGCTGCTACTGTATTTACTTAAGTATTTAGCGGTTTGTTCATGACTCTCATTAATCTACCGCGGTGGCCATTGAATGCATGATCGTACGTACTGCAAACGGCCAAAATAGTGTGCTTAGTATACTTTATGAACGTTCTGTGCTCCTCAGCGGTTTTGAGATATTGGCTTCATTCTTTTCTCAAAGCTCCAGTTCTGGTTGTGAGGATTTCAATTGTAGATCGCCGGGTCCTCACTTATGGCTGTCAGTCTATATTGCGTAAATGGTTCGAGGGACCCAGAAATGGCACAAAGAATCCAATATATAACTAAAGGAGTCGGCAACGGTCCAAGGAACCCAGGACTGCTTGCGACATGTTCGTTCCCAGCGCCTGCCCTTAACACACACACAATGTTTGAAGTCAAGCTCTGTAGAGAATACTACCATAGCTTAAGATATGGGATGGAGGAACTACTTGAGTAGATTATGGGCGTGCAACACTTTTTCAGTGAGCCTTAAGATCCAATATACAATCAGCAGCACGCAGAATTGGTTATTTTACTCCACTTTGCTCCACCCAACCAACTCTGACTCGTTCATTTCCTCTCATAGTGTCTACTTATATTCGTCGTTCCTCCTAAACTAACTAGAATACATTGCTAGCTAGACGAGATATTTTGTAAACATATACATATCTTGCGGTGCCTCGAAGCATTCTCATTGGCCGGAATTGCTCGGCATGTGGCAGTGCGTCAGTTTCTGTGGCGTCATGTACGCGTTTCGGCCGCAACACCAGTGATCTTCCACCATCGTCATTTTCCTTGGACTCACACGTCATTGCCACGTGACGTTTTGTTGCCACGAGGGAGACTGGATGAGGGTGCTGCAGACTGTAGAATAAAGCTAGAGGATGAATGAGAGGTGAAAAGAGTCAGAATATAGAGCGGGTGCGAGCAACCGGAGCGGTGAGCAAACGTGCTCCAATCCTTTCTACTTCTCTACTTAAGATTTATGAACTGTGCTAACCAAATCTTTATATTAACTCCTGAGCGCAGCGAAGTTCACATCCTATCGGCGGCAACGCCGCCACCAGGCCTTGTGTCAATTATGCGCTGTGGCAACTTTCTGCTTACAAATTGGAATCTTCGAGAATTCATCTGGTTGTATATAAACACCACAAGACTGCAGGTGGGTGGGGTGGCATTGCTAATGGACATTCCCCTGACAATCGATGCTGGTACCAGTGATAGTGGAAAGGTGTCCTTTTACTACGGCCATATTGTGGACGGTGGTGAGCGTGGAACGGTGGTCCTTTCCCAGGGTCTTCTCGTAGCCGTCGAGTGCTCGCTGGTACCACTGCAGCGCCTTGCTGTAGTCGCCTTGGTTTTGGAATACCGAGGCCATACAGTGGACGGTGGTGAGCGTGGAAGGGTGGTCCTTTCCCAGGGTCTTCTCGTAGCCGTCGAGTGCTCGCTGGTACCACTGCAGCGCCTTGCTGTAGTCGCCTTGGTTTTGGAATACCGAGGCCATACAGTGGACGGTGGTGAGCGTGGAAGGGTGGTCCTTTCCCAGGGTCTTCTCGTAGCCGTCGAGTGCTCGCTGGTACCACTGCAGCGCCTTGCCGTAGTCGCCTTGGTTTTTGAATACCAAGGCCATATTGTGGACGGCGGTGAGCGTGGAAGGGTGGCCCTTTCCCAGGGTCTTCTCCCTGCCGTCGAGTGCTCGCTGGTACCACTGCAGCGCCTTGACGTAGTCGCCTTGGCTATCGAATACCGAGGCCATATTGTGGACGGTGGTGAGCGTGGAAGGGTGGTCCTTTCCCAGGGTCTTCTCCCTGCCGTCGAGTGCTCGCTGGTACCACTGCAGCGCCTTGCCGTAGTCGCCTTGGCTATCGAATACCAAGGCCATATTGTGGAC
>Ga0307514_10000601_pt1 | contig 67291 bp, 56 predicted proteins | sample 16_EM_MG_FD_203088 | JGI IMG/M metagenome (GOLD analysis project Ga0307514, IMG submission 203088) | Populus trichocarpa ectomycorrhiza microbial communities from riparian zone in the Pacific Northwest, United States - 16_EM | ecosystem: Host-associated > Plants > Roots > Unclassified | place...
TGAATCCGATACCTCTAAGCAAGAGACAGTCGAAGAAAGCACGACAGGCCAAACGCCGGGAAGAAATAAAAGACCAGACAGCTTAAGGAAACCCGAGCTCATATTATTGAGGACCTACTTAAGGAATAGGATCTACGGCAGTGGACCTTAGTAATCCAGGAAGTATCAGAGGATACTTGGGATAATAGTTACTTAGGGAATACACCCCCGTAACAGTAGGCTCGATGATCACAAGATACCAGTTCCACCGCAGTTGATCAGTGCTTAGACTCACTGCATGTTGCCGTGTATGTTTTGTACAAGGACTTCATGGATGATATACACCAAATCCGGTCTCTCTGTGCCGCATAGATATTGGCTTGACATCACAGCCCGGCCTTCCAGAATGACTTTTGATTTTAACGCGATTCGGTGCGGTTGTATCTCATCCAAGGTTGCAAATAAGGCTCGGTTTCCCAAGTTTTCCATTCCTAACTCCATCTCGTCCAGCCTCTCCTGTCGAGTTAGATATCGAAAGTGGTAGACTATTTTTTTTGCTGCTGCATGTTGAATGACTTTTGGCGCTTGACTTGTCAGCTGTCATAGCCGCTGTTATATCTGGAGTTCTGTTCAGGTGGGCTTGACTTGCGGTATTTGGTACAAAGGTACGTTTTGTGGTCTCTGCTGCCGCAGCAAGTGCAATGCATTTTTGCCTTTCGGCTTTCGTAGATTTCCTTTCAGAGCCACGGCGCTGGTGATAAGTTGGCACTGCTGCCTCCACTGGACCTATTGGACTTGCCCGGTTATGAGTTACTGGTGCCAGAATTATTGTAATTGCCGGAAGTATTGGAATTGCCGGAAGTGTTTTCCACAGGTTCGAAGATGGATGGTCGGAAATTATGTTTTTTGTCGCCATCTTTCTGAGACTCACCTGTTTCGCTTTGCTGTTGTTGTCCTCCGGGTTTCTTGTCGTCCAGTTTGAATACTGAAGCCGCCGCACAGTTGAAGAGTTGGTCTAGTGTGTCCAATCTGTCTTTGCCCCTGTACATCCAAGGTCTGAATTTCGTTTTTAGTGCGTGCCGCAGGCCCGCCCATGCCATGGTGTATAGGACCACTTCGTGTGTTATTCGGTTCCAGCCGGCTCTCCTCCAATTTGCTTTCCAGCAGTTGGCATAGACTCGGACTGCTTTGTGGGGCAGTTGTTCGTACTCCTGCATAGCTTCCATTGCTAAGTTGAGGCATCTATCATTATCTCCATACATCTTTTGAAGCTTCTTCAGAAAGAGTTCGAAATCATCCAAACACAGGTCCATGGCCTCCCATAGGTTCCTGGCCCACTTGGCTGGGTCCCTATTTTCCGTCTGTCGCTGTGTCGTGTCCAGGTGGTTATTCCAGGTGTCGAGAAAAGAGACTGCATACTTGACTTGGTCGGGATTGCCTCTTGGGAATAGGGGGTTATTGGAGGTAAAGTTTGACCGTAATGTTTCGAGGAACTTATCCAGCTCTTTCGCTCCGCCACAGTACCATAAGTGGTCAACCATCTTAAAGATCTTGAACTAATTCCCAGGATTCTCCGGTCTGTCGATAGTTCAGCTGCGGTCAAGTTTGTGGAGAATTCGTGTTCTCTCTTCTTTCCATTCGCCTTGTTGTTCGAATAGAAGTTTGAGTAGCATCTGGTTCTGTTCAACAATCTCCTTTTGGTCGTCTTTGGTGTTCTTTGACAAAATGTGGTCTCTGCCTCGATAATCCTCGCCCTCTGGTAAGGTTGAATCATCTTTATCTTTGTCTTCATGTTCATCGTCAGGATCGCTGATTTCCTCGTGAACTTGAGTCTCCGTGGGCTTGTCATCATTGATTTTGTCTTCTCGTAGTACCGAGATGCAGCCCATAGGAATATGGGTGATTCGGCTGAGCACTGCTCGAAGGGATTCAATGCTCACACATGTGTTAGGCACATGCAATTGCCTTCTCTGGATTCTCTTTGGAGGCATAGAGGGTAATTGGCGGTAATTGTTGATTTCGTGTCTGTCGCAACTTGTGAATTGAGGCGTAAATTCGCGTGATCTCCTGAGCGAAATGTGTTCCATTTCAGAAAAACCAAATATAGTGTAACAGCGCGTACACCAGCGCTCGGCAGTTTAGGGATATGATATGGTATTGTCACTGGGGTGTTACCCTAAGTAACATATCTAAGTATTCTTTCAATATCAGAACAAGTACTAGGTCCACAGCCGTAGATCCTATTCTCTGCTATGCTTACTGAAAAGCTGCTTTCGAATTTCCAGAAGTCTTCCCTGGCGTCATCCTTCGGTGATCTTCCATTCATGCTGGAGCTGCTTAACTTTTCGGGCCTTCTCAAGTTGTCTCTTAGTCTGAGGTAACGGATTTACTCGACTGAGTTGCCAAGCGTTTGAAGCTCTCGTAGACTCCTCAGTAAACAGTTCGGTATAACTTGACAGATGCTCGACTCGTCGATCCTCCGTGAGGTCTCTAGGTATAGCCGACACTTCTGGAACTATAGACACTTGGTGAATCCGACTCGGATGAATCTGGCTACGTGCATCCTCGAGCTCGATCACTTCTTCGTTTCCCCGAAGTACACTTGCCGAATCTCGAGTCCTTGTCCCTTCCTGGTTCAACAGGTCATCGATATGGATAATTAATCCTTACTCAAGTCCGATAATCGAAGCTAGCCACCACACACAGTCTGCTCCAATGATATACCCTTTGCCCTGTGCGAAAGCGATGAGTTTCTGGAGGCTGTATACAATAACGTCGATATCATTCTCAAAAGTAGTAGTCATGGGTAGGTTGTACTCTCCCTCAGGGTACGAGGCTGCCGCTACACAAAGCTAATAAATTCCTAGGTATAAATATAATAGGTATAGGTATCATAAAAACCCAATAATAAATAAGGATATTTCTCCACTGGGAGGTATTGTTTTCTCTCTGGCTTTCCGAGCTTGTCTTCCTCATTGCCGGAACAATGTGATCCCTTCATGGTCTCTCGAAACCCTCTTCAGACTATGATTTAATCCCTCAACTGATCGCCACGTATCTGTGCATCTTACATTATATTGTGTGCCTGGTAAAGGCTGCCACGCTTCCCTATGGTCAGCGTGTTGATGCATAATATCATATTGGCTCATTAATCAGACCATAACTTCAGCTTTGACATCTCGCATTATCTTGAGTTTATTTGGTAGTTTCTTGCAGACTTTCTGAATACCAGTTCATGCTGTGGAAACGTAGACAATGACACGTATCATACGTTGCAATCCATACTCATGCAAATCAATGCACGCTGTTTGCTTCTGGCTTGGCCAATGTCATAGATCCCTCAGTTACGTCATGCTTAGGTGGAGACAATTCTCGAAGAGAGTTCTTCATAACACTGGGGTTTGCCGCACATTTACCCAACCCGTTACGGAGAAGGAGGATTAGAGCCCGCTTACTTGCATTTGACTATCAACTGCCATGCTTGTTGTCAAGCAGTCCCGCATAGTATCCAACAGTGAAAGAAGCATGCGCAGGTCTCAACTGCTCATGACTGACCCAGCGTAATACTTTCCTGTGAGTAATATGCCCCCGCTAAAAGGCATATCACTTATTACTTGAGCGTCTCGGCATGGTATGTGCTTTCTCGGACCCAGCTCAAGTACCATCATCACTGTCAGGGAGAACCCCTAACATCACCCCCTTCTCTACAATCGGTGACCTCAACGATGCTCCATCGTAAGAAGTATTCTTTTTACTAATCCTTGCATATCACAAGTATGCTTCTCTTCAATCCTTTGTATAGCTTTTATTGGTAAAACATTTATCATCCGTCAACACCAAATAAAAATTCTTTCTGAATAGAACGACTATTCTATAACCATTCTATAATTTCTTCCGTGTTCTCTTTCGTCCTTCTTTTAGACTTCGAGACCCGTAACATCACCTTCCTTTCTAGGTGCGGTGACCCAATGCTCTCTGCCATCTTTGCGAACGACATACAGCAAGTTATTCTTATTATTGTTAAGTACAGTAAAGGCTGGAAGTCCTATACTTGTACTAATACCACATCAAGATGTGATCGAATAACTTGTAGCGCAATTCATTTATTCCAGTCGTACATAACAAATCTTGATCATTTACTTCTTTGATATGATCGCAGGTACATATAGTCAGTTGTTCATTTACTCCAAAGGTCTATTTGAATACTATACTCGTGCATAGATTTAGTATTGACTTAACATATCCCATATACTTCATTTACTCCCATGTGTCAAATATGCACAGTTTTCAACCTGTGGACATAAAATACTCCGATGGATACATATAAACTATAATCAAAATGATTTCGGAAATATCTTCAAATGTTTAAGCAATGTTCCAAACGATCGACTATCTTTGTCGTGACAATAGCACCCACAAGATGGTCAGATAGAACAATTTAGAAGACTCCCGCAATCATTTAGTTATGTTTCGTAAAGTTTCGACCCATAATGTGACTCATAACAATCGATGAGCAAAATCTTGCTGTACTTGAGCCTATATGGACAAAGTCCTAAGGTGTCAAGTATAAGCCTTCATTCATTCATCACTTGTCACTCGATCAATTATGTTGAATAAGAAAAAGGTATCTGAAGTCCTCGTATGCGGGAGTACCTGGACATTACATAGTATATGTCCGTCTCCTTTGCGTAAAAGTGATCCTAGCACCAACTGTAATTATGTTCCATGATTAGGTAGGTAATACTTAGCTTTAACCAATATTTCCGTAACAAAGTTAATAGCACAGTGTTCCTAATTATAACTGAAGACATCATACATGTCCCTGTTTCTTTTGGTCGAAGGTAATTCAAATCTCAATGAGAATAACTGAAGACACAATACATGTCCTCCTTTATTTTTGTCGAAGGTGATTTGACTATCAATAAGCATACCTGAAGACACCATACATGATCTCGTTTCTCTTTGTCGAAGGTCATTCGAATATCGATGAGAATACCTGAAGATGTCATACACATCCTTCTTTCTCTTTGTTGAAGGTGATTCGAATATCAATGAAAATACCTGACGATGTCATACACATCCTCCTTTCTCTCTCTCGAAGGTGATTCGGATATCGATGAGAATACATGATGACATCATACAGGTATTCATTTTTCTTTGTCGAAGGTAATTCAAATATTGAAGAGAATACCTGAAGACATCATACTTATCTTCATTTCTCTTTATCGAAGGTGATTCGAATATCGATGGGAATACCTGAATACATCATACATATACTCGTTTCTCTTAATCGCAGGTAGTTCGAATGTCAAAGGGAAAACCTTAATACATCATACATGTACATGTATCTCTAAATTGAAGGTAGTTCGAATGTCGATGAGAATACCTGAATACATCATACATATACTAATTTCTCTGTACCGAGGGTAATGCGAATATCGATAAGAATACCTGAATACATCATATATGTACTCATTCCTCTTTATCGAAGGTGATTTGAATCTCGATGAGAGTACCTGAATACATCATACATGTACTCGTGTCTCTTTCTCGAAGGTAATTCGAATGTCGATACGAATACCAGAATACATCATACATGTACTTGCTTCTCTCTACCGAAGGTAATTTAAATGTCGATGAGAATACCTGAATACATCATTCATGTACTCGTTTCTCTTTATCGAAGGTAATTCAAATGTCGATAAGAATACCAGAATACATCATACATGTACTCGTTTCTCTCTACCGAAGGTAATTCGAATGTCAATGGGAATAGCTGAATACATCATACATGTACTCATTTCACTTTATCGAAGGTACTTCGAATGTCGATGAGAATACCTGAATACATCATACATGTATTCGTTTCTCTTTATGGAAGGCAATTCAAATGTGGATGAGAATTCCTGATAATACCGTAGCATATTATTGTTTTTGTTTTTTTCATTTTAACATTTTCCAGATTTTTTAATGTAGCATTTACCCTCTTCTTTTTATGACGAGTCTCCGGTCATCATCATAAAACATCACTCCTTTCTTCAATTACTTTCACAAATACAAGGTCAAAAATAATATTACTCATTATCATTGATTAGGAAGTGGTATCAATGACATAATAAAATAATTATTACCAAAGTAAGATACGAAACCATATCAAGAAAGCAATATCGAAGATATTAACTACCGAAATTGTATGCGTAGATCATACCGACGAAGTAATATTGAAGATATTAATTGTCGAAATTGTATGCGTAGATGATATCAACGAAGTAATATCAAAGATATTAATTACCAAAGTCATATGCGAAGATGATATCAATGAAGTAATTCGGAAGATATTAATTACCGAAATCATATGTGATGGAGATATTAATGAAATAATATTGAAGATATTAATTACCGAAGAAAAAAATACTATTGTTAAAGTAATATTGGAGTTTTAAATCACTGATGTAATAATCGAAGGTACTAAACTACTGAAGTAATAATCGGAGGTAATATCTGCGAACTAATATCAAACATATATATCACTGAAGTAATATCCGATTGTAATATCGATGATGCCATATCCAAGATCAGAATTACTGACATAATATGTAAGATAATATCGATCAAGTAATATCGAAAATATTTATTACTGAAGTCAATAGGCAGGGAATATCGACGATGTAATATCGAAGATAAGAATGACCGAAGTAATATGTAAGGTAATATCGACGAAGTAATATCGAAGATATTTATATTACTGAAGTAATATAGAAATGTAATATCGACGAAGTAATATCGAAGATATAATTACCGAAGTAATATATAAAGGTAATATCGATGAAGTAATATCGAAGATGTAATTACTGAAGTAATATATGAAAGTAATATCGAGGAAGTAATATCGAAGATATAATTACCGAAGTAATATAGGAATGTAAAATCGATGAAGTAATATTGAGGACATATTTACCGAAGTAAAATAGGATTGTAATATCAACGAATTAATATCGACGAAGTAATATTGACGAAGTAATAGTGACGAAGTAATATCGACGCAGTAATATCGAACATATAATTACCAAAGTAGTATATACTTCTAATAGCGAAGAAGTAATATCGAAGATATAATTACGGAAGCAATATATGAAGCTAATATCAACAAAGTAATATGGAAGATATAATTCCCGAATTAATATAGGAAGGTAGTATCGACGAAGTAATATATACAACCATCCTCAAATTGGTGGTGGCAGCATTAATATTTCTTTGCACCATGGTCTTTAACGTCAACTGATGGTCTTTTATAACATCGTAGAAGTGACATCCTAGACGTCTAAAGCAATAATCACATTTTCTGCAATAGAACAAAACTCGCTCTAACCATATCGGGCTACTGATTACGCTTGATGGCATCCCTAAGCTCATCATCGGGCTAATCCTTAAACCAATCCCGTGACTCAGTCCTTTCTGAGTCTTTCTTCCTACCTTAGGATAACCACTCATCATCTACTTCTGGTTCCTCATATCCTTCTTCTATTTCCTCAGAATACTCATTATTCACACCATCGTCCTTCTATTGTTGTTTCGCATCTCTAAGCTCTCGTTGGAATATTTTCTGATAATATTCTTTGTCCTCATCCCAACCGTTGTGATGGCCTTCCAAGAGCTCTTGGTTATAGCCATCAGTATGACTGCTATCTGTTCCTTCATTATATATCCTCCAGTCGCGAAACATGTATTTCTCAATTTTTGCGTATGCGACCTAAATAGACTGCTCAAATTGTTGAATCCATTCCGGAGGTGTCGACCATACATTATTTTGCCAAAATGTCTAATACCGCATAAGCATAGATTGTTCAACCATGTTTCGAAATTGAATCATTATTATTGACAATGCAATAATGATCAATATATCGTATAGTCGCACCATCGGAGGACAGGTAAGATCAACCACTGGCTGCATTTTGCCGATGATTTATCGTCTTTGCAATAACACCACTCAGTCTTATCTTCTGCTTTGCAGCAGCAATTCCACTCGTCAACCCATGAGTGATATTCTTTCCAGTGGTCTTTAAAAATCGCATCGTCAATCGTAAGGAAATCACCGTATATTGCTGATTGTCGATAATATTCTACCCAAGGTTGTGGTACCTCAGGTTTGGCATGAAATATTGGAATATCCCAATCGTTCTCGAATTCTTCGGAAAATATTGTATCTGTCGAGTAGGATATATCAACGGGTTCGTATCCGAATAGATTAGGTGTATATCCTGCCAAATCAAACACGTTGATTGGCATAAAGTTATTGACATTTGAATATTATAACCTCCAATAACTTATCGGAAATGGTATTATGTTGATAATATTCAATTTGACGTTCTCGGATATTAGGTCCTTTATAATATTCTGGAATGAAACTGTTCAGGTTAAGGTATTCGTGTGTTGTAACCAGTATCTGAAATAGTAATGTAACTGTAAGATTTGGTAGATTAGTTCATACTACTACCAATCCGTATTTCGGTGAACGCAATAAGAGAGCTTCCTGATTTTTAACTCCCTTATATGACTTGAGATCTTCTTGTTGCATATGTTATATAATAAACCTAGGAGCGTAGAGTTTATTTATTATACTGTTACGGGGGTGTTACCCTAAGTAACTTATCTAAGTATTCTCTCAATACTAGAACAAGTACTAGGTCCACGGACGTAGATCCTATTCTCTGCTATGCTTACTGAAAAGTTGCTTTCAAATTTCCAAAAGTCTTCCCTCGCAGAATCCTTCGGCGGTCTTTCTTTCTTGCTGGAGCTGCTTAACCTTTTGGGCCTTCTTAAGCTGTCTCTTAGTCTGAGGTAACAGATCCACTCCACTGCGTTGCCAAGCATTTCGAGCTCTCGAAGACTCCTCGGTAAACTGCTCGGTATGACTTGACAGCTGCTCAACTCATTCATCCTCCGTAAGGTCTCCAGGTTTAGCGGATACTTCCCGAACTATAGACTCTTGGTGAATCCGACTTAGATGTACCTGGCTACGTCTATCCTCGAGCTCGATCGCTTCTTCGCTTTCCCGATGTACACTTGCCGAACCTTGCGTCCTCGTCTTTTCCTGGCTTCAAAGGTAATTGATATGGATAATTAATCCTTGCTCAAGTCCGATAATCGAAGCCAGCCACCACACGCACTAAGCTGCAAAGGTATACCCTTTGCCTCGTGCGAAAACGATGATCTTCTCGAGGCCGTACACAAAATGTGGTTAACGTTCTCGTAAATAATAGTCATGCGTATGTAGTACTCTCCCTCAGGGTGCAGGGCTGCTGCTACACAATGCTAATAGATTCTTAGGTATAAATATAATCGGTATAGGTATCATAAAAATGCAATAATATATAAGGATATTTCTCTGCTGGTAGGTATCATTTTCTCTCTGGCTGTCCGAGCTTGTCTTCCTCATTGCTGGAACAATGTGATCTCTTTATAGTCTCTCGAAACTCTCTTCAGACTATGATTTAATCTCTCAACAGATAGCCACGTATCTGTACGTCTTATATCAATAAATGCACCTGGTAGAGGAGGCCACGCTTCCCTGTGGTGAGCGTGTTCATGCATGATATCATATCGGCTCATTAATCAGACCATAACTTCAACTTTGACATCTCGCATTATCTTGAGTTTATTTGGTAGTTTCTTGCAGGCTTACTGAATACCAGTTCATGCTGTGGAAACGTAGACTATGACACATATCATATGTTGCAATCCATATTCATGCAAATCAATGCACGGTGTTTGCTTCTGGCTAGGCCAATGACATAAATACTTATGTTATGTCATGCTTAGGTGGAGACATTTCTCGAAGACAGTTCTTCATAACACTGGGGTGTGCCGCAGCTTTACCCAACCCGTTACTGAGAACAAGGATTAGGGCCCGTTTACTTGTATTTGACTCTCAACTGCCATGCTTGTTGCCAAGCAGTCCCGCATAGTATCCAAGAGTGAAAGAAGCATGCACTGGTATCAGCTGCTCATGGCTCTCCCAGCTCAATACTTTCTCGGAACTAATACCCCCCCGCAAACAGGCGTGTCACTAATTACTTCAGATTCTCGGCATAGTATATACTTTCTCGGACCCAGCTCAAGTAACATTATCACTTTCAAGGAGAACCCCTAACAAGTATACGGTTGCAAATGGGCGTGCGTGAGATCCAGTGTAGAAGTAAGTGGTAAGACATTCTGTTGGGAGCTGAGTCTCCGTTGCGATGTCAATATACGGTTGGCGGTTACCCGGCACTGGACATCTCACGTGACTGTCTGGCAACCCCAACCACGCATACATGACCACGCTGTTATATATGCACTAACAACCAAGAACGACATATATCTCAAATATTGATGTACACAGATTAAGAGCTGTCTATATTCATCTTTCATCTGACCTACATCATAACGGGAGGGTGTGCTATGGATGGCCTGATTCTTATCAGAAGCGCATAGCTTTAGTACCTCATAAGTATGATCATTGTCGCATGGGTAAGGGTCATAGCATCGAAGTACGGGAGTACACACCTTCGAAGATGACTATAAAGAGATGGCATTGCCCTGGCAATGAGAAGTACTAGCTCATGCAGCAATCCACAGTCAACAATCAGAACACTGAAGACGATCGTAAAATATTATTAAGAATTCTATCTATTAAAACAAAAACCAAAAACCATGTCTTCTCTCATACACACTCATGACTGGACCTTGTATGCCTGGGGATCACTACACACCTGCCGAATACGCCCTGCAACTGATTGCGGAGTGTTTCAGCAATTTTCTTTTTCCATTGGAAGAGCAATGTTTAACCCACACTTACTGGGTGGTTTTAAGTATCTGTGAACTCAAAAATATCGACTACCTGGTGCTGCAATATTTGAATACCGGTGCAGTACCATTCGAGGAATCTTCCTAGGACTGGTTGTTCCATGGAGAAACCTAGTTTATATACATCTGGGGAACGGAAATTGGAGACAGTTCGATTTGGGAGCTCTTGCAGGACATGGGCAGAAGGTTGAGTTTCTGGAAGAAACTAGAAGAGAACTAGAAATTAGATAGGCGGCTGTACTTAGTCTAATAAATGTTGTATTGATTATGGGGATGAAGCACCCCCATGACACAGCGCTTGAGAGCAATTCGAGGTGCGCCTGAAGACGACAATCATGGGAACTCAGAGATACACCTGGAGGCGGTTATTGTGTGAACTTTGAGATTCACTTGGAGACCGTGGTTGAGTGAGTTTGGAGATGCACTGGGAGGCCATGATTGTGTGAACTGAGAGATGCACTTGAAGGCTGTAATCAAATGAGTTTGGAGATGCAGTTAGAGGCCCAGATTGTGTAACTCACAGATGCACTTGGAGGCCGTGATTGAGCGAGTTGGGAGATGCATTTGGAGACTGTGATCCTGTAACTCAGAGAGGCACTTGGAGGCCGGGATAGAGCAAGTTAGATGATCCACTTGGAGGCCGTAATTGAACCAGTTTGGTGATCGACCTGAAGGCCATGGTCAAGCTAGTTTGCAGATGCATTTGGAGGCCACGATCATGTAACTCAGGGATGCACTTGGATGCCATGATTGAGCCAGTTTGGAGATGCACATGGAGGCCATGATCGACCAAGATTGGAGTACCTGGAGGCAGTCGATAGAAGGCGCGCTGGGTGCTGAAACTCTATCCATCAGTTAGTTAACTCGCAACTGTGGGAATGTGATGAGGTGACTGTACCTTTGAGCTGTCATGGAGAGCTGGCTGGTGGCAGTCGATCGTGTAAGGAGGCATGCCGGAAGCTCATGCTACATTCAGGGGTCAACTCATAATTGTGAGTATGAAGGGAAGACAGACAATCTTGGGTGTATGCTGTACTCAGTGTATGCTGTACTCGGTGTATGCTGTACTTGGTGTATGCTGTACTCAGTGTATGCTGTACTCGGTGTATGCTGTACTTGGTGTATGCTGTACTCGATGGATGCTATATATGGTGTATGCTGTACTCAGAGTATGATGTACTTGGTGTATGCTGTACTCGGTGGATGCTGTGATCAGTGTTAACTCATCATCATGGCATGGCGAGATAGAGAGGGATGACTTAACTTTGTGTTCTGTGATGATGGTAGAGAAAGAGAGACGGGGTATGAAGATGGGAACAAATATGGAGGATATGAGCGGATGTGAGAAGTTAGTGGTACAACTTGCCTGATTGGATTTAGATGACCTCGTATCGGTGTTTTTACCAGCCGGATCGGAAGTAGTCCCTGCCGTATCAGGAATGATTCCTAGACTCGCACACGAAAATATCTTAAGTCCCAGTTTCTCATGATGATATCCCCCCATCTCCTCTTATCGCTCTCTTTCTCTGCCATCACCTAGGAACACAAAGTTAAGTAATCCCTATCTATCTCTCCATGCAATGATCATTAGTTACCACCGAGTACAGCATACACCAAGTACAGCATACACCAAGTACAGCATACACCAAGTACAGCATACATCAAGTACAGCATACACCAAGTACAGCATACACCAAGTACAGCATACACCAAGTACAGCATACACCAAGTACACCATACACCCAGTACAGCATACACCCAGTACAGCATACACTGTGTACAGCATACACCGAGTACAGCATACACCGAGTACAGCATACACCGAGTACAGCATACACCGAGTACAGCAGACACCGAGTACAGCATACACTGAGTACAGTATCATCCCATGATTGACTGTCTCCCACTCCCAGCCAGTTTCTAATCTCCCGGCGGGCCATATTGTACTCAACGCCCTACATTCCCACCATTATGAGTAAACCAATGGCTAGATTCACATCTGCCGTCAGACCTCCCTCCCGATCTACCGCCTCCAGATCGACCATCTCCAAGTACTCATCCAATCTCAATTGATGATCATCTCCAAGTGCATCTTCAACCTCACTCGATCAAAGCCTCCTAGTGCATCTGGGGGTTACAGGATCATGGCCTCCAAGTGAATCCCCAAACTCGCATAATCACGGCCTCCAAGTGCATCTCAGAGTTACACAATCTTGGCCTCCAAGTGAATCTCCAAACTCGCTTGATCACAGCCTCCAAGTGTATCTCTGAGTTCAACTTGATCTCGGCCTCCAAGTGCATCTTGCAGTTACTCGATCACGGACTCCAAATGCATCTCCAAACTTACTTGATCACGGCCTCCAAGTGCATCTCCATACTCGCTCGATCACGGCCTCCAAGCGCATCTCTGAGGTACTCGATCTCTGCCTCCAAAGTCATCTCCACACCGGCTCAATCACTACCTCCAAGTGCATCTCTGAATTTGACTCGATGTTGCCCTCCAAGTGCATCTCCAAACTCACATGATCACAGCCTCTCGGTACATCTCGCAGTTCACACGATCATCGCCTCCAAGTGCCTCTCTATGTTACCTCAATCATGGTCTCCAGGTACTCCTGCGATTACGCTCCAGTACTGTCTGCAGCCAAATTGGCCATATGTATATATATACAGAGACTTGAATAGATAATACATGATATATTATGATGTAGCGAATCATGTGACTGTAACAAAGACAAATCTGATACACGAAATACATTGTGGTTATGGAATCCTAAGATACACTACTGTTAGAATACAGCAATAAGTCTCCCGTAGAGCTGCGGAGAGGTCTCAAGCTGGTCTCAACGTCTTCTGCTCAGAGGTCTCATCTAATGCAAAATTTGACTATCCTATAAGTCCAACCTCGTAGCATCCTGAACGCACCTCGATAACGGTAGGTGCTTTCAGGAGCATCTGGGAATGCTCTTGAAGAGTCTGAGAGCACGTTGCTCAGCTCCACCGGGGCCTGGGAGCATCTGAAATTACTTCAGAGCACCAGTGAGGTCTACCGTAGTGTCTCGGAAGTTTGCGTGTGGCTTCCGAACCTATTTACATTTTGCTTATGGGGGGTATCCATGTAGGTGGTGTACCACAGCAAATCGAGTTCCAATAATGGATGTGCTGCAGTACCCTTCCACCAGCTGGATGTACTCGATAAGGTGAATCGATTGAGCCTGCCAGCGAATCATTCATGGTCGATTTGCACAATTTTGCACTCGAAGATGGTCCGCAGTAGAGGTGATGATTGTGATATGGTTTCGGATTGCAAATTAGTACCTTTCAAAGGCCTTGGCGATGGTGGTGATGCAGATAAAAGATGGAGAAAGAAAAATAAGACTTCAGGAGTCGAAATGGTTGTCAGGGTGATGGGGATGGTGATGGTGATAGTGATGGTGATGGGGATGGTAATCAAGCTGCAAATACAGTTTGAGCAAATGAATCAAGGTTTCAGGGGTTCAAGGTTTGTCAGAATAATCTGCAAGTGCAAAATCTGCAACATGGAATCGGCAGAGAGATTTCACATATCAAGTGTTGGAATTTGTCATCGCAACGATGTATTAAAGCTTCTAGGAACTTGATTTATGAGAATACTGTCACAGCCTATTTCATAATTTTTGCAACGCTGGCTGATGTTGTTGGACTGAGTGTGATTTTGGAAACAATTGTCGCATGTTGCTGATGTATGCCAATGGAGAACTTCACGCATCAGCTCATATCGAATATGAGTCTGACATTGCAATGTGTACTAACTCAAATCAATGAGCAGTGTAGCTTCATGTCTCATTTCATCAGCCAATGTTATAATTCCCTTAGCTATGTGATTGTTAGGCTGAGACGAATCTCCTTGACCGGGGAGTATGCTTGAAGTTTTATCTCCTGAGGTAATGAGGCAGAAGTCTCATCTTCTGTCATATTGACTATCAGTTGCTGTGTCTGTGCGTCAGAGTAGTCTCATATCCAATCAGATATGACCTGACAGTATTAGAGATTGTATATGGGATTGAAAGTTATAAGTACGGCTGCAGCAAGCTCCCCCACTATGGCAACATAACTTCATCATCTTAAGTCAATCCGCCTAGCAATAAAACTTGCTTATTCAATTGTTACAGGGGTGTATACCATAGATAACTTTATTCTATCTCGGTATCCCTCGATACCAAGGTATATACTTAGGTCCACGGCTGTAGATTCTATTCCTTGCTGAGGTTCTGAATAGCCTGATCCCATATCACTCGCAACCGTTTTTGCTGAACCTCTCCTGCTGAAGTCCTGGCTTTCTGAACATTCGTGATTCTCCGTGCTTTCTTAAGCTGCTTCTTTGTCTGAGGCAAAGGTTTCACCCGGTTACGCTACCAAGTATTTCGAGTGCACTCGGATTCATGCATAACCTTCTCGGCGCGATCCAACACTTGATTGGCTCGTTGACCTTCCGTAACATCCGATGGCGTTGCTGTGATTTCTCATACGTCGGATTCCGCAGTCATTGGTTTTTCTTGAAGCGGATCTGACCCTCCTCATACTGCTTGAATTTCCCAGTTACGAAGATTATCAATATAACGAATCAATCATGGCTCAAGTCCAACGATTGACACTAGCCACCACACTGTCTGTGCTATGAAGATGTACCGATGTTGTCTGGCGTAAGATATAATTTTCTCTAAAGCGTACAGAACAACATCGTTATCCTGTTCGAAGCTTATCATCATTCGTATGGTGATCCTTCTCGAAGGTGCGGGGCTGCCACTACACAACGCTAATAGATTCTAGATATAAATATAATACGTATAGGTATCATAAAAACGCAATAATAAATCAGGATATTTCTCCGCTGGATGGTATCATTCTTTCTTTGATGTCAAAACCGATGCCCCTTTCCTTCCGGGAACAACATGATCTTTTATAGTCTATCGAAACTCTCTTCAGACTATGACTCAATCCCTCAATGATAGTCACGTATCCATGCATCTTACATTCAAAGAATGCGCCTTGTAGAGGCGGCCATGTGTCCCTTTGGTGATCGTGTTCCTGCATGATATCATATCGGTTCATAAATCAGACAATACTTCAACTTAGACATTTTTGCAAATCGTTATCTTGTTCGGTAGTTGAAATGCCCATGCTAAGGTGACACATCAATTAGATTATGAACTCATCCCAAGATTAATAACTCATAGTCTTATGTGGTTACTATCCGCTGCTATGCCAACGTGGACCTTTAGCGCGTAATCACTCTGAGGGAATTTATCATTGCGAAACCAACTCAACCAAATCAATGAATGATGTCCACTTTTGGCTGATGCCAATGCTGATAGTCCCTCAGTCATATGTGCTTAGGTGTTCGCAAAACCTGGACGTGCCTCTAAAATAGAGAGCCCTCTAATTTCACGACTTCCATGCAACCCTATGCAACCGCAAAGTTTCTAGAAATGAATCTTGTTGAAAACAACTTGCTCTGCTGGACATGGTGCTTTTGATCTGGCTAAGTTGCTGCATCATCAAATCAGCTGCCGCAGCCTTCGCTTTCAATGAATCCGCTAAGCCCCTGCTTATCCAATTGAGACGTGACTAGTATGCCCCCGCAAAAGAGCATACCGCATGGTAACTAAGTATCATTACACTGATAGGAGAGAACCCCTAACATCAATCGACACCCGATTCCTATCTATCCCCGCTAAAGGACATAGAACTGACTTACTTGCAATGTTTTCAATCGGTAATATGCATATCACATGACTAGACTGAAAGTAACCCAGTAACATGTATTCAATTTGACTATTGCAAATACCATTATCACTGTTAAGGGGAAATCCCTAACAGAACGTTCCAATTCAGAATTCCTGAACCAATATTAGACCATCAATTGTATAAGAAATTGTGGTAGTTTTTAGACTTAACAATGTAGTACCCTTATAAGCTCTAGTATTTCTGTAAAATATGGTAGGTGGGTCAGTTGCAGCATGATCTTTGGGAATTTCTTTTATTTATCAGTTAAATTCAAATGAGAACTTTAAAATACCACATGATGAATAATAGAGTACTGTGGAGCGGTTTGGCACCAATACTAAAACCTTTGGAACATTTTCAACGGCACTTCCTCTCTCCATGATGGCAAATTCTTGGGAGATATCGAGCTAAAGCATAAAGCTACAAGTTGGAACTAGAAGTTGGCAGCGGTAGTCTCAATTGGTGTTGTGAAGTTACTTGAATTTCAGCGTGCTACTTCATCAAAGAAAGCACCGGAGTCTTGGCATAAATTAGTCCTAGCATCTGCACGGAGCCCACTCGAGTTACACCCTGAGTACCGTTGTTGCATCCCTAATCCCGGTATTCCTAGTTAGATTTAGCCGAGTGGAACAGTTCACATTAGCGCCGCACCGTCGTTATGCTTTGTCTGGAGATTGAATTGCGCTATGGGTTGAGGGTAGCTTGGTTAAGTGCAATAATGAGATTTAGTAAACAACTTAGCTGTGACTTCATGAACAACTCTCATTTGATGAGCGTTTGGTGTGAATGATTGCCAACCTCTGTCCTGCCTTTCTAGATCTAATAAACGCACGAGTTCAATGCATCGGTGTTACACAACGATACACCGCAAGTCAAGAATTTCTATATCCTTTGGGCGGTCCTGCTTGCAACCATCGAAGTGATAGCTTTTGATCTGCCAGGAGGTGAAGAAAATCTCGTTTAATTGGCCTAGAAATTTACTTTAGCAACAATTCCCACACTTTATCGTAGGAATATGAAGGTGTGGATGAGGAAGGGTGGTACATATCCACTGCTTTCAGTGGGGTTCATGTTGGTTCTAATCCCTAGCATAAGCACATATCACGGCTGAAAAAGGGGCTGAATGTTTCAAATACCATAACACCCAAGGGTCGTACTGTGTTGTACCGACACACCATCAGCCGTGGTTCAACTTTAACACCCGGGCCTTTCCAACAATAATGTCTGCTGCGACAGCCATCACTAAAAAGTCATCTATTCTAACAGCTGTCAGATACACTAAACAAAAATCGAACAACAAATATAGAGAGAAAGTAAAAGTTAAAAGTGAGAACTGCCATCAAAAATACCCACTATCCTCTTTGTCCAAGAAGCCACCACTCCCCTAAAGTAATCCTCCAGCACAGACATGAAGCCACTTGTCGCAGCCTGCTCACCAACAGCGAGAAAGGACCGGATGTTGAAGTTGAACCCCGACTAATGATACAAAAAAGTACGGCTCCTAAAAATGCACACCGCATAATCACCCTCACTTTTGTGATTAGACCACCGACTTTGCAAGTACTCGTTTTGAGGGGAATTGATAGGTGTAACTCGTGGGTCAAGATGATATTTCTTGCATTATTGTAGGTATTACAAGTACTGTCTACTTACTGAAATGCAGATCTATCATGAACACCCCATCCAGACGCCATACATTTCAGCAAAGCGTTCCAATCTACCCCAGAAGAATGCAGCATCATAGCCATCACTCGACGCAGCTCCCCTATGGATGGAGAAATAAATTGGTTAATCACGACTAAATTGGACTACGGATCCGGGAATATAGAAACTTTACTCTAAGATATATTAGCTAAAATATTATGTAGATAGCTTGTTCTCCCAACGCTAGCAAAAACGCAAAACAGCTGCCGTGCATGTAGGAACCACGCACCGCATTGAAGGTATGTGTTCAGCTTATGGATTAGATCACCTTACTTTGAACAATCTCCTGATCTCTGAAATATTAGAGAAGTTAATGTGGGGAGAGGAAGATTGTGGGGTTGATGGAACCCCCCGCACAATGTAACTAGTTGGAGTAGTAAACCGTATACACCTTAAATCGCTCGCCCCATGGTTTAGATGAGACGAGGATTGATACAGAATACTGCCCCATCCAGTGCCATACTTGATCATACCACATCATTATCTTAGGATATATTCGGTTGAACTATTTACAATCCGCCGCCGCAGTATAGGCATGGGCTAGTTCTGTGCTACTTCTAGTTTACGGTCTAATACTTACGATTAGCCGTTGATGTTGAGAACGGGAAGCTTGTTTGGCAGTCTATATCAAGCCTGGCTATGGTTTTTGTCAAGGTTTCATTTTGGGTAGAGATTGAAGTGCAACGAACTCTCAGAGATGACCGAAGTTGTATTCATTCTATCGCTTTTAAGTCGCTATCTGTCAGTACCGCTAATATAGAACATCCTACCAAATTGAAATGTTTGAGGTCGGGGTTGGCAGATTGCAGAGGCTTGGACTGGATGGATTGTGGTCACAATATCAAGAGTACTCAAGTTACATGCTAGATATTTCAATATATACCTAACTATTTGAGCGAAAGCTTATTTCTCACAAAACTTATCCATATCGATTATTGTTCCTTATAGTACTAAACGGTATGATATGGTGTTTATTCCATCCCTGGCCCACGGGTGCCTTTGGGCGCTGCAAATTCAAAGGAAAGGCCGGGGTCTTAGAGCATTAGTTGAAAAGAACAAACCTCCCTGTGTTCCCCTGAGCGTCTAGGGTAATCTAACGAGCATAAGGTAGGACTTTCACCACTAGCCATAAACTCACATCCCAATAATCAAGAGTCACCGTATTCGTTATCACAGACCCTACGCCTCGGCCCATTGCACAAAGAAGTGATTCCTTCGATCTCATGATTGCCTCCGGCTTTCTGTCACCACCAATACTGTCACCTTTCATTTAGCAAAGAGACAATTCCTAGCAATGTCCTCCCACAGACGGCAGAAGCCCCACGACAGCCGCAACGTCAGAGGCACCACCCGGCGTGTTGGATGCATCATTAGGAAGGTTGAGTGCTTAGAGGCTTTGAGAATCCGACTAATGGTATGCTGGAGGGGCCCACGGAGGTGAGGGCGAGGAGTCGATACCGGAGGAGCGGAAAAGTGCCAATCTTGAATTGCGCCGGCGGAGGAATCACAGGCTCCAATCATGGGCTATCGCCGGCGGAGGAGTGTCTGGAGCCAATCGGGGATTAGAGCCGGCAGAGAAGCACTGGCGGAGAAGCGCTATACGCCAATCATTGATGAGCACTTGTCGAAACCAATGAGTGACGTGGGGGGAGCTCAGGGCTGATTATAAATGAGCCCGGCAGAGAAGAGAGTGAAGTCGACTTCGCAGGAAGAGCGCGAGGAGTATGTAGTGAAACTGCGTCGGCGGAGAAGCGGTATCGTACAAAGAGTCGAGCAGGAGAGCCTACTGACGGGCGCTCTGAAATCCAAGCAGTTGGCCGCCGAGGCCAAGGAGCATACAGATAGTTGAAAGACGCTGAACGCGCCATTCCATCGCCGTCTCGAGTACCTCTCCGTGCGCTTTTACTTCGAGTAGTCTCCGCCACTATGCAGCAGCCTGCCTGAAACCCGTAAAGGCGTACTGTAGTCTACCCGCCGTATGCACAGCCTGCTACGGATGAGACCTACTGACGATATTGCAGGGGAGAGCGCGTACGCCCGTGTGGAGATCGGAGTAGATCGTAGTTGAGGCGGAAGATGGGCTATGTAGCGATGTGATGGGTGGCCTGTATGCGGGTGAGGAGAAGTAGATAGAGTATCCACGCGTGGGGCACACAATACAAAAGGCGTAGTTCAGCAGTGGGAACCTGGCGTGGGCCGTCGACGGATAGGTGGCCTAAATCGTGACCGAATCGATCGTTGAAACGAGACCAAAGATCTACCGATGGTACCTCAGTATTCCGCTCGTGCAAATTGAGCGTAGAGGGTTCAGTTCGATCACTTACCATCGCCACCGAAGAGAACTAGCAGCGCCATTGTTCCTTGAAGCTTTAGCTCACGAGTCGCTTCGGGGACGCATTAAGTGCGCCATCGCGACGGATAGTGGTAGCGACGGAGGAGAACGAGCGACGGTGGAGGATGGAGGGGCGAGGAATGGAGTTCGGCGCAAAGGATTTCCGGTGGGGAGCTGCAGATTGTGCAGGAATGTGTGGGTGCTTGTAAGCGACAGGTGGTAAGATCGAAGCAACGATGAGGGCAGTAGTGCTGGCGTAGGTTGATCTGATGCAGAGATAACTGATGAAGGAAGGAATACGTAGTTGGTTCCGTTGACGCGATCCTTCGTGGATGTCGAGTTTGCGGCAGAGCATTTTACTGGGATGTTTGCTTTTTTGCACCGGATCTTTTAGTCTGCAGACGGCTTTTGATGCGGCGGGGCGAACCGTCATATTTTGCTGTTTGGCTGGATTGGATTTGACTTTGCTCTGGGGCTAGATATGTAGCTCTGCGTCGCTCAAGTCAGACCTCGTCAAGCTGTCATTCCAACAAACGGATGAAACGTAGCTCTGCGTTAAGCTAGGTCGAATCCAACTTGGGCCGCTCGAGACTAACCTGCGTCACGCTGTCAAGTAGGCTTGGCTCCAGTCTCGGATACCACACTGCGAGACTTGCCTAGTGTGCCCGAGCAGATGATCCTGTGGGTAGAACAGGGGGCTATTCCCGGCTATGGTGCTGTCTGAGATTGCCAGGGCGGCAATATCTGTCAATATGGAAGCAAGATGAGCCTGTCTTCACGTATGCTAATTGATCCGAATCTAGTTAATCAGGATCACCCTGCTTTTGATATATACACAACTGAAATTCCGCCTTATTCGTATCAGTCACTCATGACTGCCAAGCGCTGTAAGTGTTGAATTATGCGATACTAGTGAAGTCCTACAGATAGAACCTATGTCTTATATAATGTGCTCGAGATCCCGTAGGAGGCCGATGAAGTGTTGGCGAAGAGAGTGGCGGAGAGTGATAAATTGTGTACGGTGTACGAGTGACTCCGAGCATTCTAGACCTCGTTCTAGGGCTCATTGTAATAGGAGGTATTTGGGTGAAACAAAATATTCCCTAGTTTTAGTAGTCAATGGTTGAACCACACTGAAAGTCGTAGCCTCAGACACGGACTTGGAAAGCAGTTGACCGCCTTTTCCACCTTTTGAACCTGTTGGAAAGTGCATGATATTGGCCATACAACTAAAAGTAGGAGACATTAGTTCGTTCAGGTCCGGTGATCGTTGCTGTAATACCCGGCACCCCCGTTACCATCTGACGGATTATTACCAAGACATAGCCATGACAGCCATCCGAAAAATCATTATATCGCAGCACCTTGGATATACAGATACTTCCTCGGAAATCAAAATGTGCACGCATTGGTTTAAACTGTTCAGCGTGACTGTTCTGAGGAGTTTCGGACCCATTAACCCCGGTATTGTCGTGCGCGGGTATGCCGGTAGCTTGGCTGTGAGAGGTGGTACCGGTATCTGCAAGGTTCTACTGTATGCTAGATAAATTTAAGGCTACGTTCAAGTGATTTAGTGGTATTTAGAGGGTCTTTTGACGAGATACATACTGCATTGCTCAAGTATAACCAAATATCGTATGGCTCGTAACTTCTGCTTATACACGCCAAGTGCAGTGAATTGTTTAAATTGACTCAAAAGTGAGATAGGAAGTTATCGATTTGCATTTGGGCCCAAAATATACACTCTCCTCGCAGCATGAAAACAAACATCAAATCTCACTTGCAACTCACTTGCAATATAGTATATGCGTTCTGTTATCCCGCAACCACCACTTGAACCTCCCATAGAAGCCCTGTCTATTTGTTCTCCGCCAAGGAAGACAATTGGACACCCCCGCCTGCCTCACCCGGTCCCTCGTCGCTTGTTCCGCCCCGTCCCTCGTCGCTTGCTCCACTCGGCTCTTCGTCGCTTGTTTCGCCCGGTTCTTCGTCGCTTGCTTCACATGCTGTTTGGTCGCTCGAGGTACGATTCTCCTCTTTGTCCTCTTCGGTGTCTTCCTTCGTCACGTGGCTCCTCCTCTCTCGCACTTTGATTCTCGTCGTACCCAGGCCTCGAAGACATGATCCTGTCTCGATATGCTGTATCATTGCCCACTGGGTTCTGAATCTCCGCCCGCAATTGCTGCTCGCCAGGCATTCAAAGGGCTTGATATTTTCGATGGAGTAATCACTTGCGGAAAGTTCTGTGGTAGGGTTGAGACAGCCGTGATTAACGTACTCTTTAAACGAAAAGCCCCGATTGCAGTGAAAACAGTTGAACTTCACCGGCCGGGGCGAGATGTGCGATTTCAGGATATGCGCAAGAAAGTCTATCCGGTCACTACCAAAGCTCATGTCGCATGGTGAACAACAAAGATCGTTGCGCTTAAAGGTGTCAACATGAACCTGTAACTGCTCATCGGCTGTTTCGCTCTCAAGGATTCCTTTGCCGCAGATATCGCAACGTTTGGTTGGTAACGACTTGGGGGTATCCAATGATGCTGACGGTCTGGAAGGTTCTAGTCTGTGGGGCTCTGTGAGATGCGATCCAGCAAGGAAGTCGGACTGGACCGGGTTGGACTCGGGCGGTTCCAGGACGGACGGTTCCCTAACCGGATCTTTGGTGGACGATTCTTGCCAGGGATAGGGCTCAGTACGTTCCGGCCTAACAGGAAGGTGAGACTGGACCGAACTAGACTCGAATGGTTCCAGTTTGGACTGTTGCGTAACTAGATTTTGAGTGGATGATTCCTGCCAGGGGTAGGGCTCCGTACGATCTGGTCTAGCAGGACGGTCGGACTGGACTGGACTGGACCTGGACGGTTCTAGTCTGGATGGTTCCGTACCCGGATCGTTGGCATTATTGTGATTATCGACATGAAAATGTTGCTCGATTATGATATGCAAACGTTGCTCGATTTGGGAATCGAAGGCTTCATCGCAGTCGCTGCAATAGAAGCCCTTTGCTTTGCACGCGACGATATGCTGCTGAGAGCGTTTGTGAATCTCGCGATTTTCGCCAGGCTCTATATCAGCGGAACATATTTCGCAAAAAGTTCCTCTCCTTCGGGTATTGGGGGGCGCTAGTGCCAATGTTTGCAACGGTGCGGATGGTCTGAGGTAGGCAACAGTACCATCAAGTCCAGCGAGGTCGGACTGGACTAGACCAGACTCGAACGGTTCCAGTTTGGACGGTTGCGTAACCAGATTTTGGGTTGACGATTCCTCCCAGGGGTAGGGCTCAGTACGGTTCGGTCTAGCAGGAAGGTGCAACTGGGTTGGACTAGACTCGAACGGTTCCAGTCTGGATTGTTGCGTAACCGGATTATTGGTGGAAGATTCTGGCCAGTGGTAAGACTCAGTAACGTCTGGTCTAGCAGGAAGGTAGGACTGGATTGGACTAGACTCGAACGGTTCCAATCTAGACTGTTGCGTAACCGGATTTTGGGTTGACGATTGTTCCCAGGGGTAGGGCTCAGTACGGTTCGGTCTGGGGGACCGGATTGGACTAGACTCAAACGGTTCCAGTCTGGATTGTTGCGTAACTGGATTACTGGTGGAAGATTCCGGCCAGGGGTAGGACTCAGTAAGGTCCGGTCTCGCAGGAAGGTGAGATTGGTTTGGCCTAATCTCGGATGGTCCCAGTTTCGACTGTCGTGTAACTGGCTTTTTGGTGGACGGTTCCGACCGGGGGTGGGGCTCAGTACGAGCCGGTCTAGCAGGAAGGTCGAACCGGGCTCGACTGGTCCCGGACGCTTCCGGTTTGGAGTTGTCCACCCCCAGACCATTTGAAACATTGACTGATGCGTTGCGCGCCTCCTGTAGCGGATCGTTCGTCACGGCCGCAGCCTTGCGTTGTCTTGTCCCTCGTACTAATCTAGCAGTGGAAGAGGCGTTTGCTGGTACGTTCCTAACCGTGGAAGAGGACGATGTCGTATTCCTCACCGATGGGAAGCTGTGATTATTGGAAGTACGTGGCCCCTCGTTCGTCGTTCTAGAGTCTTAATTAGCAAATAGTGTACACAATACAGAAAGAGCTACAGACTGGACGGCACGGGACGTAGTATACGAGATTCCTTGCGAACTATGTTGCCATTCCGGTAAAGCTGCGAGAGACCCCTGTTCGTTGGCCACCGCTGAAGTGGTGTGCGACGACACCGTATGTCTTGATAGAGCGTCTGAATCCAGGAATCCTTGATCGCAAATGTCGCATCCAAATGTTTGCCTGTGTCGCCGTGATATCTTCACATGTCGATCGCGTAGTGCTTTGCTTTCGAACTCCAGTTGACAAAGCTGACAAGAAAGTTTTTTGGGGGAGGTCGGGGTAAGTGGTATGCCTAAGGCACTGGCTGGGTTCTCGGCAACAATACTATCTGTTATTGCGAGTTGGTGGCTTCTGGTTTTCATATGTTGATTGCGCAATAATTTAGTAGGAAATGTGAGATCGCAGGTGGTACAGAAGCCCTGGCTTTCGTTCTCCATCGCGGCGGTGGATTGTGAGGTGATTGCGACAGTAACGACAGTGGCGTGGAGCTTAAGTACAAGAGATGCAAGGAGGTCTGTGGCATTGTGCAATCACAAATAAGTGCTATTTCAGGGTATCCTTGGAACCGTTTTGTCTTGTCGCAGAAGCTCATGCATGTCGCTGCTGCTCTTTTGTCAGGGATCGACCAATCTAAACGCTGATTGACTAACTTAGCGATGGAATTGACATATAAGTCTTTTGGTATGCATTAGTTGCGACATATCATGTCGTGCATTAATACTAGACGGTTAGCATTGGTTAATATGGATAGGGCGTGGGGCCTTGTGTTTGCGGAGACAAATCAGTAATATGTTTATTTTTATTTAAGTACAGGCCTAGAGCCCTCCATGCCTAAGTGAAGAAACTATGACTTAGACCAGTCTCAGAACTGCGAAATTTAGGAAAAGGTACTTACGCTATGGCTATCGTAGATATTACATACAGCAAAAGGAGAACTAACAGATTGCTAGAAGACTGAAGCTGGTTGTCACGAGCAGGAGCCCTTCAAATAACGAATAAACGCACAACGAGCGGTGTGTGTTTACACGCTTTGCGCGACCCCTCAGCTCGATCGCAGAACAGGAGATAAGGAGGGAGTCGGTTTTGCTCCCGTGCTAGAGAGTGGTTTGACGTGGCGGTGGGGAAAGTGGAGGCATGATGCTACTAGAGCTGCAGCGAAGATACAGACCAGTACCGAGCGCAGAAATGGGATGTCAACGTAAGCTGCGGTGGTCGGACGGAGGAATATTCGTATTGGCTGATAGGCCCACAGGTGCAATTAATCGGTTCGTATCAGTACGGGGACCCAATATTGCCGACACGTTGGTAGACGAAATGCGGCGAGGCGGCTGAGGGTTGTGGGGATTTCAATGAGTTCCTTTTGCAATCGGTGCGACTACTCAGCCTATCAACGACATGCCTAACACTAATATCCGATACTTTACAACAAGTAAGTCACAGTAAGTGGAGTAGCTCATTGGCAAGCGATAGGTTGATAGGCTAATACCGAGCTCTTGTGTGAAACTGTTTGGTTCGCATCACCGCGGGGATATGCTAGAACCTGAGAGGAAGACCACCAAATTACCCACTATACATGGCCCCAAAACTAAAACTACCATCAATAGAACATCCTGTATATCTCTCCTTCAAATACTCCTCGCTACTAGAATTTCCACCGACTTGAACATACACCTCCCGCAGAACATATACTTGTCCTCAGTCTGCAGTGCAGAATAGATGCAGGCATCTATTGAAACTGGAAATATGTTACTAACATGTCAGTTTAATTGTAGGTATAACTCTCATTCTGGCTGTGTCTTGAGGATAGGATTATGTATGTAAAGTAGAAATCCACCGACTACTAGATCTTTTAGGGTAGTGTTTGAACAAGCTGCTATCAGCGGCCAGGATCGCCGCCAAACGTCTTGCTTACAGCTTCCTATGATGGGAGCATCTATCACTGGGTTAGGGCTATATGTGTACCGCTTCTTGAATTCGTGGGTATAAGTGATGTAATTTGGAGGGGAGAACCGATCGAGCACATATCATCAGTGTGGACGATAGGTGCCGCTATTAGATATCGCCTTTGATCAGATTTGTGGCACCGTTACCATATAGATAGTAATACAGTTGCAGGCATATTTAATAACATAACCGCTAGCGCGCCTTTTGGAAGTTTGGGTCATTTGGAGTTTGGGAATACAACTGGATTTTGCGGCCCGCGGCTTGGGCTAGAAGCTGACTATTTGATGTGTAAATGCGATTTGATGTGTAATATGTATTTGAACCTGAAAGCTCAGAATTTGCGGAAATTGGAACAATTCGGTGATGGCCATGGAGTAGCGTGTCCACCAGCTAGAGTCCTTACATGCTGCCTAAGTTCTCCAGCGTTGCCCATCACAACAAAGATCATTGCAATCGCCGAAGGGGGGAAGAGTAAACAGCACGAATGCTTGCGCCTACATCGTGTAAAATATATATATCTAACTAAAGATCTAAGTTTCATCGCAAAATATATATACCGAGCGGCGCTTACCCAGCCCCGGCTATAACCTCATTTAAAGTGCACGCTGGCGTCTCCCTGAGACCTTGCCAATAGGCATTGCTTCGCACCAAGTGGCGCCTCAACCATAGTCAATACCGTTTCACTTGACAGCGGAGGGGTGTCGGTGCCGGTGACAGCAGTGGAGATTAGCTTTGGGCTGTACTGTGTACAAAGTTGGTTGACGTCATGAGGATGTGGCCGAGGAGAAGAAGCTGGAGGAGGATCTGTCGTGGCACCATGAGTTTGATATACAAGCAATCGCAAGTCGTTGGTTTAAATGTAATGTGCTTAGGTTAGTAATATATAATATTGGCCGCAGGAGCTAAAGACTCCAAACTCTTGAAGATACTTTCGCGCCGACTCAGCGTTGTCTCACAGTTAGCCTAAAAACGTTTAAGTTCGCACATATTTGTAATAAAGGCCCCGTTATTGTAGAGAGAGGTACGTTATCCTGATATTGTAATCATTTTGCTCGGTTTCCCAAGGTGGTATGATAGAGTACTATCGATAATTCGCAAGCCTCGGCACTTGTGGATGCCAGGATCACCTCGCCGGTAAGGGTTATGATTGGACGAAAATGCCGATAGGTGACCGAAATCCCTGCACCTCAATGAGGCGGGGTCCTTTTAGCGTTGGCGAGGTGTTCCCACTCAATCTGGTTTAACAGAAAATATTGCAAGGACCCTTTTACCATACACGTATACACTGGATTTGGAATCGCTTCCAAACATTCAATACCATAATCTAATTGTTAACAACGGTTCGTTCCCACATTGACGGTGTAGCGAAGCATGAGGCTACTCTAGTATGCGTAGTTGGGGCCTAGGTCATGAGTTATCACACGTTCTTTCCCTGGCTTCCCTTGTTACATAACCTGTGGCGAGTGACTCAGAGTGGCGAGTGGTGAAGCTCAGAGTGGCGAGTGGTGAAGCATCAAAGTTTTTTCCGATGATCCTCTGTATATAAATCGAGTCTTTCTCCGTCTCTGCTTCTCTTCACTATATCATAGAATCAACACACGGTTCTCCCCTAAGTACTATAGTAACATCCCTGTTACAGTTGTACCTGACTTGGAGCCCTAGGGTTCGTAACTGCTCTTTTAGACTTTGCACTCTACTCTTTTCTTCCCTACTATCTTGGATCTTTAGACCTGTACACTGTCATCGCACCATAGTCAATGCACACGGTTCTCCCCATATCGTAACATTCCCATTGGTACCTACAGCATCGTTTCACTTTGTCTCGAGCCCAGACGGAAAATGGTTTGTTGCTTAAGCATTCGTAGTCATGTGATTTAGTTCAGCCCCCCCAATCACACATCATTTTCCGTGTCAACTTGTTGACTAAGGCTCAGCCGGATGGGGACGAAACAACGTTTCTCTAATGTTGCGACAAAATTGCAATCCGTATGAATGATAATACGTCAAGTCTCACTGAAACCCAATTTGAGACCCCTCCGGAAGTTTACCTTCGCTCACACTCTAACAGATTTTGTGCGGGGTAAGGCGTATATATTTCACAAATCCATAATCTACAAATTTATTGTCACTTGTGTGATGAAAATCGAGAGATCGCTGGAGACGGTCACGTTCGTCAAGCGCTCACCAAATGTTTGCCAATGTATACCAATTACAGCCGATTCGAGCTAATTCTGACTTATCTTTTCGGTGCTTTCCATGGTAGAGGAACCTGAAGAGTTTGAAGAATGGTAGGCAACAGGATCCAGAAAACCTACAGGCTACACAATACAGAATGTAACCCACGGTCAGTTAGCAGTATGTAACCTGAACCTACAAACAGTTGCCGTGGAAAATGGCTTCAGCCGAAAACGGATGCCGTGGAAAAATGGCATTTGACACGATGCTGTATGATGATTATCGCCAGTTGAGGAGGCCGACGGCGGTCTTAATACACTGCATTGTGCCCTGGGTTTGGAAGCATAGATAGGCACGATGGTCTAAAAGGGATGCTACGTTCACTTAGGCTTTAGGTTGTTTGGATGCTTTTCGCTCATAACCTTCTCCGGAATATCTGCTTGCCGTTGCCCAACAGGTTCAGAGAGCTTTTGACACGAGACGAGGGTGAATTTGATTCGACTCTGAAGGGATTACAGGCATTACGAATTGATTTTGGTATTACTGACTTATAGTTCTGGGTTTTGTACTCGACGTCCTCCTAAGTGGGAAAGTTTGCTGCAATCATTGCTATCAAGTTGGATAGTACATACGAATTGGGTTGCAAGTTCAACGAAGGTGTATTTGAGTATCTATGCGACACGATATTAGCAGAAGGCCGTTCTAGGCTGCCGTAGCCAGTTGTTTTTTCTATCTTGCTGCTGTGTATCCGGCTATGTGTGGTTTGGCCGATGAGCTGATTCACGTGCTTGAGACTGAATGGGAGAGGTTGTTGCACTGTTTGGTAGCAATCCGTAGCAAGAGCTACCAAAAATTCCAAAAGAAAGCAGGAATTAAATTGAGCCTACTATGTTGAACTACTTAAGTACTTAATAGTAAGATATCACAAACTTTGATGTCGAAAGAAGTCCATTCTTCTGACAATCAGCACTATGGGTGAAAGGCAGGAAGCAACGGATGTAACTATCCAGGATAGAGAAGTGGTATCAGGTTGAATGTTGATGTACCATCGTGACGGTCAAGTATGCCTATAAAATATAGTATTGGATGAATGAAGTCAAAAACCAACTTCATCATCAAGACCGTACGACAATTCGAGAAGTCAGTGTTTGCAATGGCAACCTTGAAGGGTCTAGCAAACTGGCCAGCTGCTTGGTAAGTGTGAAGAAGAAGGGCAGAGAACGAGCGTAACGATTGTTTAAGTACTCGTTAAATGTCGGCGAAAAGTTATGGGAGGGTGTAGGACTTGGGGCTGGCCGGCGTCCACGTGACAAGGTGTATTGGGAGTTACTATGGTCCGTAATGTGCATTTCGATACTGTTGAAACACTTAGCGGTACATAGAGATGGGTCTATCAGGGTTGAAGGTGAGGTGAATGGAGGTGGTGATCTGGAGCTAGATCTGGATACCGTGGGGATGAGTATAGGGAAAGAGGACTTAACTTGATTCAAGGCTAGATATGAAAGAATTGTGATACATATGTAGAGAAACCTTGGGCATCGAGGTTTTCGGGTTGAAAGTTAACTTATTATACCAAATTGACAGGTCCTAATCTAGCATTTTACCTCCTTCTCTCCCCACTTTGCGCCTCCTGATCACTCTGAGATGGTCGGGGGTGTGCTTTTCCTGTCTTTTTCCCATACCAACTAAATCTGAAAAGGCACTAGTTGTATGGTAACGTCCTCAACCCCAGGAGTCACAAAAGTCTGTCCCATCCGGGCAAGATCTCGCCCTGCTTCTGGATATGATTCATCGTCTGGGGGTTTTTTCAGATGTGAGACTGTAGGCGCCAGTGGTCTTCCAAGTCATGGATATGTCATGTGAGTGATGCGGTGGCGACCGAGTGATGATATTCAATATGTCTCTCAACCGCGTCTATCGGACATAATCCACACTATAACCTACCCAGTTGATTATTCGCAGATCGGAGATCCCACAACACTGTCTCAATTGAAGTACCTGGAAACTACAGGTAAACCAGTAACCCCAGCCAATGGTGTCACCCTTGTGGCCTTGACCGGGCACTGGTCTTGCAATATCTTGTCCGAGAGTAAATGACAACCTAGGATCCTCAAAGACTGGCAGGCGTACAGACTATTCTCAACTTTTGCTATCTCCTCCACTGATAATACGTGCCGAATAGGATCTTAGCATTGTCTTCACTTGTAAATTTTCCGTACTTCCAACACTAAAGCTAGGCGTGGAAACGGTTCATCTGTTACAGATGTACATGATGTTACAGGCCTGATACACGGTGCTGCTGCAGGGGCCGATGCCTCCTGTATGTATCTCGAGTATTTCTCCTTCTCTCTTCTCTGTACCATAGAATACACGCACAGGGTTCTCCCCAGCTTCCATATCGTAACATCATCCGCCTGCTAGTCCTTACATGGTCGATATAGTCGTCCAGTCCAAAGTTTCACTTGATATGGACCAGGGTTCCCAGTCGTTGTCCCTCAAAAACTGTAGCCCCACCAGGAACACGGAAGTCACCTACCGAAACTTGCCATTACATTCCATGTAGAGTTAACTCCAAGGGCCGGTTCCGTTTAGAGCTTAGCATAAACACGGATAGATACAATTACATAGACCTAGTACTGTAGCGGTAATCGTGGCAGCTACAAGATTGTGGGGCAACTGTCAGTGTAGTCCTAGTTTAATCACTCGATCATGAAGATATCACTCGATACGCCAGAGGGCCCACCAGGTTTTCTATCAGAGGTTTACACTACCTAGAGTATATAATCCTGAATTTCTCTGCCATATGAATGGTAGTCCGCTGTAGGGGAGTTGCGAAGGGACGAGATGGACTATTGCCATTATCGTCGAAACCGAGTAATTCCGTATAGCTAACGTTCGAATAGGACGGAAGGGCAATAGAAGTGCAAAGATTTTGGCAATTCTTGGTGAAGATATAAAAGTTATCAACAGACGATCATCTTCGTATCCCCTAAAGAGGGTGACAAAAAGACTAAGAGACAACTATGAGCTGTACCCCATCAGTCAATGCTTCCGAAACTGAGAAGGACGAGGGCACACTTGCACACGTCGCTAAAAATATCTACAGCTTTGTGTATGACAAAGGAAGCAACGTACAGTACTATAAACATGATTTGATCAATTGGGATGTACGAGAGTTAGGTTTTCCCCTACCAGATCCAGGAGGTTATCACGAAATTGACTAAATCAGTGGTGTATATAGGATAAGTAGGAATTAGTCAGAGTCGTTAAGGATCGGCAAGAACGCATGAGCGTTTGTAAGATAGTATAAATCAAAAGGGTGGACATAACTAGATAAGGTTATATTTGTTTAGACCCGCAGTTACTATTGGTAGAAACTATTTGTTGCCTGACTTCTACGTGGCGCATAATATCTAGTAATCTATTTATCCCGCCCACCACAACCACATTGTAGACAGCAGTTAATGTTGAGGAAGTTATTCGCTACCGTGAATATCGGAAAAACACGCCATTGTGGGGTTTAGCTTACTGCCAATGCAAGAATTTGACCGATAACTCGTTCAACACCCCTTTAACCTGCATGAGGTCCTCAACCTCATGCTTGTACATGTGTCAGCTACTAATGAGTGTCAATATTGTGATTCATACATTAAATAAGAGAATAGGGGACGGAAAAGATCAGCAGCCTCTCAGGCGCGCCAGCTGTACAGGTACCACGAAGTCATCACTTGCATCTTGAGGGTATCACCAGGAAGACCTCATGTACTTACAGCGCTGTAGTCCAACAACCCCAAGGACAGCAACTCATAGTCCAATACAGTGCGAAGTCATGCCCGGACGGGACGGAATATGTCCACCGCAGTGGAATTTTACCCTCGGTTATGAGATCAAGCACAGAATCGCGTAATATATGAAAACAGCACAACAGCGTCTATGGTTTATGGCTTAGGTTATATATCAATATACGATATCAGTTTCAACTTTCCTCGCGGTGCTGGGGTCACATCAGTGGAATTGAAATAAAAAAATCATTCACATATCATGAGGGCAGGTTGTTGCTGTGTGAAGGTACAAGCGCAAAAGAGAGAACTGCAGGGATCTAAACAAGCAATGAATGTAATCTAAACGGAGACATACACATGAAGATCTCTAAACAAGACAGGAAACCCAAATTAGAACTTGTTGAATTCTAAATAAGAATGAAAGATCTAACGATATCTGAAGCGTGTATGTGGCACGCAGTCACAAATAATAAGGTTGCTGAGCACTAAAAAAGACAGAAAATCCGAAACTGCAACTAGCAGAACTCCAACAACGGTAGGACCCTAGAGTGCACAAATTAGATCTTGGTTGGTGCGTTCATCCCTTTGCGGTCGTCCCGAGAATTAAAGGCGTGTGGCCAGTCTTATGGGCAGGATCCATTACATGAAGTATAAGCAAGCCAACTATAATGGATTGTAACTGAGGATAATTCTCAGCATTCCGCAAAGAACAATTCTGCTGTGAAATTTGGAGGACCTGTGTTGAATTAATGATTGTGAATAATCTGAGTGATGAAGATATTAATTTCCACCAAGACCTGAATAATTTGGTTGATGAATGATTATATCCCTAGACTCAGGTAACCCCCCAGTTATAAGGAAACTTATTTCTGGTAAGATCGGTGATGACAAGTTGTCCTCTGGAATCATTTATAATTATAGATTGGCTATATCCGCACAATTCAAAATGCTTAGCCAACACACACCTTTGACAACCACACTCAACGCCTGGTTTTGCCAAGCTTTCCCCTTTTTGGGGGGAGGGAGGTTTTACTTTCACTTCACTCCATACCTTGGCTGTGTCCGCTTGCTTTTGCAGGTGTATCTCATCGTTTTAAAGCTCTCTTTACCACTCAGCATCGACGTAATCAACTGGTAGTCTGCCCAGCAACTCGCTATTCAACATTTTACGCCAGTTATCGAAGCCTATGATAAGCCTGTGGATATACTAGTACATGAGGTCCGGAAATGGCCTATCAGCGTAGTATCAGTGAAGTTCCGTCAAGTGGCTGCATAAAAAACGCCACAAGATGTGAGTGCTGAGATACACACTCTGTACAAGCTCTTCAAACTGACTGCAATGGACAAGATCTGATTATCAGGCACCACGAGGACGAACTACAAGAGTGGCCTTAGAATAACATCACGCTTCCGCCCCCCCATTTCCGCCAAGCCCAACGATGGTCAGCGCGTCCAGTATGACCAAGGGAGTATTCATTTCCAGACCTCTGAAAAAGTTCAGCTTGCGAGGTCGGTTGGGGTATTCCACTGCGATAACATCAATGAGACCCTGGACTCAGTGTGAGCAAGGATTTTGTAAGTGGTGGTCATCAGATAATGGGATGTGCAGGTAATATGTAGGAAAGGGGGGCCAATTAACTCAAGGCGGTGGGGGGAAAGAGATAAGGACGTTACATTTGACCGAGAAGAGGGCTTGGTTGACACCTCAGGCTCACACCGTGGAGTATCGGTGAAAAATAGATAGCTTTGTCATGCTCTAATTAGAGTGAATACAATATGAATTAAACAAAAAAAAAAAATGCTTAGCCATTGTTGTAAGCCACTGAGAGATCATTCAGTCGGCACTATGTTAGAATGGGCCCAGTTTGAATCTGCAAGGAGACTCAATCATAGTTGCATCTGAGTGCCGGTCATAGACTATCATACTGACAAGCTGGTTGGCTTTTGTTACGATATGGAAGTTGGGGAGAACCGTGTGTGTGTATTCTATGGTACAGAGAAGAGAGAAGGAGAAAGACTCGAGATATATGGACGAGACATCAGCCCCTACAGCAGCGGCCGTGTATCAGATCTCTAACATCGTGCACATCTGTAACAGCTTTGTTGGTGCCGATCATAGACTATCACACTGACAATCTGGTTGGCTTTATTGGTGCCGAATCGTGCTGAATTCCGGTCTGTTCTTCCATTCAGTGAAATTTTATCATCTGTAGTATCTTTGGTAAGGTGTTTCAAGGATTCAGAAATCCATATCATGGTATCTTTCTGTTGCGTGGAGCTGTAGATTGTCCATACCACTTTCCACCTCTTCTCTATCTTAGGCTTGCTTTGTAAACATCCTCTTCGGTCCTCATGTGTCTTCAGGAGTTACACCTCTTAGTTATTTTTGATGGCTTAGTAATATCTATACGATCATCTGTTCCAGATTTTTTTGCGTCTTTGGAATGTTTCCCGGCTGTAGTACCGGCGTTCGACAATCCCGATTGCTCTATAAGTAGACAGAAGCACCATATCATGTATAGTGAGTCAGGAATCTTGGAATAAAGGATTCTTTCCCCTTCCTTTGGGAATCATGTCCTGGCGGGTTGGTGGCACCAGGCCTAGCGGTCCATTGTTTTGCGGGTGGCTGACCTTTTTATCCCCGCATTTATTTCCCAGAATGCATCCATAACCTATTCTAGTTCACTTTGAGCTAAACACAACCTTACCGCAACGTCCCAAATTCTGCCAACAAGTTTTCGGCTCCAGAGTTCGAACAGTACAAAATAAAATCTGGTGGCTTGCAACTCGATGTTTGCAAGTCAGCTATTTCATCCTAGTCGCCCCAGATCGAGTTTGCGGAGGCATGTGGGGGCTCAGGTTGCCATCGAATGTGTTGCATTGCAATATAGCCACTTCGACGGGGTCGTCCCTATTGATTCGTCAAACTATGGGCTGTCACGCGCTGAACCTTCTCCTGCTGGTGGACTAAAGCATTCGGTGAGGGGTAGCTCAGACCAGTGGTAGATCGAGGAATCAATATGATCAATGCAACATAACGACAGACCAAAGGCTTATTGCCCTTGTTTCGAGCGAAAGCAACAGCAAAAACAAAAGAATGGTTAAAGCGGGGTAAAAGACTCACCGGTATGAATTGGGAAGAAATATGGAGGAGAGGTATGTATGGCCAGAATCGGTAACCGGAGTCTCCTTGCACGGTGCGTGCGCACTATGACGGCGATTTGACCTGTTCGTAGCGGCAAAAAATTGCTCCGTACCATCAGCGACCCTGGCAAGTCGCGAACTGCAGAAGCTGGTTCGCAATATTCTTGGTCAGTCTCACGAACGGACTAGTGTTAATGAAGCCGGCTCCCACTCACACCCGGAACTTCTCCCGACAGGGCGTGGCGACTATACGGCACTCATACGGACTGTTTGATTCGGCTAAAGAGGTACGCAAGAGAGGCTATATTATGCCCTATGTTCTAGTCCAGTCACGGAGAATGTCCCTCGGCGGAGAGACCGGTCGATTCACGGAGTGTACCCCTGCACCCCACCTCCGTGACTGGACTGGTTCATTCGCGGAGCATACATACAAGTGCTAATTATACTCAACGTCGTGGTGCAACTACAATTACACTGTGCTCCATATCCTGACTTGAAACCAGCTCTTCTTCCTCGTTGGCCTCTTCCTCTACATCGTCCTCTTCCTCCTCCTCCTCCTCCTCCTCGTTGTCCACATCCTTGTACTCCTCGAGACTCTCTCTTTCCTCAATATCCAGTTCTGTCAAATCACTTTTGTCGTTTTCCTCTACGCTCTTGTTGACATCATCAACAGAAGTGGAGTATGTCTGTGCTGTTGCCTCTCCCTGTGTATTTGCTCGAAGTCACTGTTGATTGTGACTGGGTCCAGGTGGTGTAGTCTTCCGTTTAAGATTGAAAGTACCAGATGGCGCTGCAGAAACACCATTGTTTGTGCATTGAACTCCATCATTTCGCTGGGCTGAAGGTGCATAGTTGCACTGGGCTGAAGGCACGTAGTTGCGCTGGGCTGAATGCCATTAGTTGCGTTGATTAATTCAGGTGGATATGGCCAGCTGATTACGCATACATGCGTGGGCATATATGCGTGTAGAGCATTCACCGAGTGTACACTCCGTGAATGGACTGGTGTGGGGTGCAGGGGTACACTCCGCGAAAGAACCAGTCCAGTCACGGAGGGTGGGACTCCGTGAATGGACCGGTCTCTCCGCGGAGGGACATCCTCCGTGACTGGACTAGAACACCCTACAAAGTATCCATGCAAATTAGAGTACCTTTGGCAGCACTTTTTCCTTTACTATCGATGTGTCACTGCACCTCTTTCATCATTCGATCTTTAGTTCCTCTTTGAGTCTCTTCACAGTCTTAGGTTCATTTCCTGTGTCTTCGAATCACCATGGCAGTTTTGTTGCAGCACTTGGTGAGATGGGAATTGTGACTGCGCAACCTACACCAATCGGTGCAATCAAGCGTCAAAGGATCAATCTGAGCTAGGTGCATGTATGAGGTATTTCTTTCGTTCATCGGCCATATTTGATTGGAAATTGTAATGTTGCGTCGCTACTCCGATCAACACTCTTGTCAAAATTGATTGATGGCTTTAGCGGAGTGCAACAGTCCGCATTAGCGCCGTATAGTCGCCCTATCCGGAGAAGCACCGCACGACCTCCCCTAATATATGCGGTCTTCTACAATGTCTCCTATGAGGTCCCAAGGTTTCTGTTACTTTCCGCCTCTCTAGATGCTTTATCTTACTACCTATGACTTCAAGTTGCTACCAAGTTTGACTAGAGACAAACTAATAGTTTGTGTTTTCTATTTACCAGCTTGAAGTGACACTATTCTCCAATGTGATGTACCTAGATACATACTCATGGTAGTCAAGATGCGTGGAGGCTGCTGCGAACTTTCATACAGTCGATTGTATGTGTAGTTTTTGTGAGCACCAAACTATCATTAGACCGCTAAATTATTTACTTAGTTCGCATATGCAAACAGCCACGGGGTTTCTGTTGGGAGACGCAAGTCGTCGTAGGTCGCGCAACGTATGAAACATATCTATTTTAACAACCTTATCTTCAACCAATTACTTCACCTTTTCCTGTTTTTCAATGCTAACTGAGAATGACGTTTTGCAAACCCACGTCTGTGTGAACAAATTATCGCTCCCCATCGCACGCCATTACATGCAGGCGCACCGCGCACGCTTTGTGGGACCCTAATAGTAAGTCTATGCTCCCGCAAGCTCAGCCTGCCTCTGCACATGGATCCGTTAAATAATCCAATTCGCTCAGTTTCATCTGCACAATCCTGTGTGGCTCCAATTCTGTCATGTTTCACTGAATGACTATTACCCAATCACAGCGTCACGTTCTACACCACCACTTTCGCACACAAAGATATGAATTGGAGGAAAGAACGCGGATTATTGTCGTTGGCCTGACATACTCCCCACTGAACGGATAAGTCGAGCTCCTTCCCAAACACTCCTCCACCAACGACCTCCGAATTTACGTAGCATTTAGGCTTGTCAGCTACCTCAACAATGGCAACAAGAAATATGTTAGCGTTAACTGCTCCAGGTTGGGAACCCGAATGGGGATCTGATTGGGGGAACGAACTCGAGAAGGAATCAGTTAGAGAAACAGTGGGTTCGATGACCGCCGAAACTCGTGGGATCGGTCACAGGATGCTTCAGAGTGTCAAATCAATGGCCGGAGGAGTCGGGTGTATCAGTCGGAGTCTATCGATGGCAGAAGTGATACGGCAGATTTCCAAAGGGTTTTTCTATCCATTCTCGATCGAGCGGTTGGTTTGCACTTTGGAACTGAATTTTTAGCCTTTCGATTAAGTTTATAGCTGTGATCGGTGTTGATGTGAGAGAGTGAGTTGATTGTAGGTACAAGAGAGACGGACAAAGGTGCGTCTTAAGTATGAAGAGCATGAGGGCGAGCATCGTGTGAAGTCTAAATGGACAGTCATGGTGTGAAGTCTAAAGAGATAGTCACGACCGTGAACCTTAGGGCTTCCAGCAACACTCCCCCCTCTTGCTATACTTTGTGAAGCAAGAACTAAACAAATGCGAGTACCAAGCATGATTAAAACATCCAGATAAACAATTGATAGCAAGCGTACGTGCGCTGCAAGTGATTCCCATAGTAGCCTCCTTAAAAACCCTGCTCGTGAGAAGTGACTGAGCAGGGAAAAGAGTCCCACTATAGCCTGTGGATGGCCATCTATAAATAAACAGATACATGAAACAGTATAAATCAATATTCTATCCTCGTGCCCCTCTTTCTCACCATAATCCCATTGCCTTGGTGAACTTCGTGAGTTTTTCCTTGGTTAGCACCATTGTTAGTATATCGGACGCATTTCCGTTCGTGTATACATAGGAGTAGTCAACGATCCTGCGAGCATGGAGATCTCGACTGTTATGGTAGCACACATCGATGTGCTTCGTTCTGGCCTTGATCACTCCGGTTGTGATATGTGTGAGGGCGCCCTGATTGGCATAGTAGATCGGTAGCGGAGATGCATTGCTCGGAGAGTCATGACTATCTCGCTGCAATTGTTGCAGCCATCTCGCTTCTCGGGAGGCTTCGGAGCAGGCGATGTATTCGGATTCGATTGTTGATAGCGTGAAGAGGTCTTGCTTCCGAGACTGCCATTATATGGCGCCACTGTCATGTCAGGTAAGAAAGACATGTCCACCTTGAGGCTTGCGGTCGGTGCTATCGCTGGCCCAATCAGAGTCCGTAAATCCGACGATGCCGTTGTTGCCAATGCCGTTGATGTGCAGTCGAAAGTCTGGTGTGGTTTTGAGATACTGGAGCACTCTCTTTGCTGCGGTCATATGGCTGGTGAATGGACGGGAATTGCATCGGCAGAGAGCAGCAACAGCATATGATATATCTGGGTCCGTGGCAACTACTGCATACATCAACGATCCGACGATCGCTTGATAGTGCTTGACACTCTGCTTGTTGAGTTCAGTGTTGCTAAGCGGCCAGGCCGGGCCTGCAGGCTATTTCTTGGCGGCCGGCCTGCAGGCTTTTTTTGCCAACGTATAAGTTCAATCGAACAAGCATAAACATATTTTGTTTAAATGACACCCATTGCTGCTGGCTAAAGTCGTAAACTCAGAAAGCCACCAAAGTAAACTCAGCCATCATGCGTCATATATTCATACCCTTGCCACCCGTTGAGGTGAAATGGCGGAAGCAAGAAGGCAGAGAGGCAATGATCAATACTCCGCCACTCCTCTTGCAGCAACCTAAAAGAATTTGTGAGACAGAGCAGTTCTGCCTCAAGGAGGGTCGCAAGAGGGTGAGAGGATGTGATGCCACCCGGCCATGAGGATCCACACAAGTTGTGTGGCTTTATGAAAACTGGGGTGGCAACCAAGCACTGGGAAAGATAGAGTGTATATTTTCGGTATATGATAAGATGTGCATTATCTGCTCGGCAGTCTCTGAAATATATTCTCTTCACAGCCCAGTCCACCGCTGTTATCCAGTTATCTCCATGCGCTTTCCTGTTGCGCCCTCCGTTACTGTGATTACTGTGTTTCCCTTCCCTCCCCCCCCACAGACTACCCCCTGCCAAAGTTGCGGTGGTGGTGAAAAACAGATTTTTCCACCACACTGGCCATTCCTGTAGTCCCAGACTCAAAATATCCACCTCTCCAGTCCTCACCTATTTCTTCCGTTTTTCCAGCACAACCAGTAAGTCCTCCAGCTGTGGGTTATCTTTCAAGTCAAAAATCCCTGCCCACTCCCAGGACTTTAAACATTCGACTGCAGATATCACAGCATTTCCCTGTTGATTGTGACAATTAGATATCAATAATTTTGAACTCCTGAATTCACTTTCTACTTCAGATGACATTGCCGGAATTGAATGGAAGGTAAGAGCGATAGAGGCTCGCTGGGAAATTTGGAGTGAGTCCAATCTCTTCGCCCAGTAATGTATGAGATCTGAAACATCTGCTGCCTGTGGTGTCAATTGAAACCACTGCATTTGGCCGATATCTGTAATGTCCATAGTCAATCACGCTCACTTTCACCACCATTGTGAAAATGATGGCTCAGGTGGTGGAGGCATTGGAATTGCAACCATAGTTGTAGACTGGGATGCTGATACATTGTACAATACTGGGTGGCGATAGTACTTTTGTTACGGGGGTGCTTAATCCCAATAATCGATACAACATTTGTTAAATTAAGTACAACCACCTATCTATTTGCTCTTTCTCTCCTCGTCGTATCCTAAGACTCAACCTCTTGTGTCACTTGTCCAAGAGCGTCCCAAATCGAATTGCTGCCAGTGTCCGTCGCCGATAAAAAGGAAGACTAAACTTCCCTGTCAAACAACCACTCTTCGGCCCACTCCTCGAATGGTAATGCGCTGGTGTTCAGATATCTCAATACCAAGTAACTGATATTCTCGAGTTCGCAGAAACGAAACACCACATGGTAGGTGTGGGTTAAACGTGCTACTTCCAATTGAAATAGAAGATTTCTGAATAGCTCGACAACTTGTTGCAGAGGGTATCCGGATAGGTTCAAGTGTCGACCAGATATATGTTGCCTGGTCTCAAAGATGTATGAGACATGATATGTTTTAAGGTTTTGTATAATAGATAGAATTCTTGATAATGATTTAAGATCGTCTTCGGTGTTCTGATTGTTGACTGTGGATTCTGCTTGAACTCCTCTTCTCATTGCCGGAGCAATGCCATCTCTTTATAGTAATCTTCAAGTGCTTATACACCCATACTTCGATGCTATGAGTACAATCATAATGATACGCAATTATGTCAATGAGGTATTAAAGCTTTAGTGCTTCTGATAAGAATCAGACCATCCATTGCGTTATTTCCGTGTCATGCATTGCCTCAGATGAAACTTGAACTTAGACCTCTCGCAATCCGTTTGCATCAATAGTTGGAACATCTGCCAATCCTGGTCGGCAGTGCTTATTGCATATTAATGCCTCACCGTCTAGTCTATTTGGCTTGCATCATAGGTTTAATCGGCGACCAACCGATACTATGCCAACGTAGAACCTGACGCGTCACCTCATATAGAATCTGGGTCTGACGTCGCAATGCATACCAACTCAAACCTATGAGCAGGGTTGCTTCTGGCCTTATATCTCCAGCCGATGTCATAATTCCCTCAGTCATGTCATGCTTAGGCCGAGACTATTCTCTTTGGCCGGAGAGTGCCCCAGTTGCTCTTATAGCCTGAGGCCATAAGCTGGAGATCCCTCGTTATCACATATTGACCATCGACTGTTGTGTCATATAAGAGGAGTCCCGCTAGTATCAGGAACAGTGAATGTGGTTGAAAACTATACACACGGCTAAAGCAAGCTTTCCCGCAAGGCGACATAGTTACATCATCTTAATTGAATCCGCTAAGTGTACTTGGTCACTTATTCAATCGACATGCGACTCTTATGTAACTCCGCTAAGAGCCATGAGACCGGCATACTTGTGCGCCATGAATAGGTGTTATACATATCACGTGACTAGACCAAGAGTAACTCCGTGACATGTATTCATAAGACTAACACAAGTACCATTATCGCTGTTAGAGGAGAACCCCTAACATCACCCCCTTCTCTAGGACCGCTGACCTCAACGGTGCTCCGTCATAACAAGTAGAAATGCAAAAGATACCGCTCAATATTCCAAAGAAATAATTCCAACAAAAATTATAACAAAATAAAGCAAAAAATTAACTTTTAACTTTTTTCTTTTCGTAAGGTCTGTCTCTTTCAAATGTAGGATTCTTACCGTAATAATCCTGTAACAAATCCATCGAACTTTCCGACACATTTTCATAAGTTTCCCATGTATTCTCATCATGCGTAGATCCTTCCCATTTCACCAAATACACATACTTCTGTGAATCATCATTGGAAGGACCGCAAGCGATAATCGATTCCATTTTCCATCCTGCGTTGTCGGCTGCGATTTCAACCACCTGTTATTTTGGGTCGGTTCCTTGATACCATTCTAACAAAGCTAGGTTATATGCAGGATGAATTCTCCAGGTGTCTGGTAACCTCAACTTGCAATAACGCTGGTTTTTACCGGTGCTAATAATCTCGAACGGTCCATACATCTTATCTTTGAGTTTCTTCCATCGATGGTTAATGTGAATGTTCTTTCCGTTGAGCATTACCAATTTGCCCCTTTTGAAGCGTTTGACCGATTTCCGCTTCCTATCGTATTGCTTTCCCATCGCTTCGATCGAGTGTTCCAATTGCTTTGTTAATTTCCAATATACCGAGGACATATAATGTCCGTGTTAGGGGGGTTCCAATGACCTAAGTATAGGTACTTTGAATGGCCCTAGATCCTATTCATCTATTGATTGATACCTCTTCTTTTCAGGTATCGGTGCTGTGCCGTTTTCTTTGCGTATCCACCGAAAATAATTGATGGTTTTATGAGCTCCTTTCCCGTGTCCTGGCCAAGCACAACGTTGACACTCACCAGCTATTTTTCTCTGTCTTAACTCAGAGCCGTCGATTCCCTGAGTCTGAGTTCCGAACGTCTTAATAGCTCCCTTAGCTAACTTCTTGGCTTTCCTTTTAATTACTCTGCTAGCTTGACGATTCTTTCTTCCGATTGCTTTCCTTTCCTGCTTTGAGTGCCTAAGGAAGTCTTCGCAATTCTCGATCACCTCATTATGGATATCTTCTTCTGACGTACTAGACATGTTGATATCAGAATCAGTATATTGGTTATCGGAATGTTGAATCCTTTTGACTGGATCCGGATGTATGCAACTATCGTCAAGTAAGTCAGGTCGTATCTTCAACTGTATGATATCTTCTTGTTTCCTAAGATTATCGATATGTATAATTAAGCCTTGTTGTAGTCCTATAATTGAGGAGATCCACCAAATGCTTTGCGCTAGGAAAATATACTGGTGCGTCTTCGCATAAGATATAATTTGCTCGAGAGCGTAAATAGTAACGTTGCTCTTGCTTTCGAACACAATGGGCATCCAGTAATACTTAAAGGTGCGGAGCTGCCGCTACAGAAAGCTAATAAATTTTATGTATATATATAATAATTGATATACTTATCATAAAAACACAACAATATTTCAGATTGTTCTTCGCTGGTAGGTATCACTAACTGTCTTGCTGCAACAGCTTGTCCTTTTCATTGCCGGAACAATGTGACCTCTTTATCGAAAATTCTTCAGGATGTTACGCATGTGTACCCATACTTCTTTCCTATGAAAATGATAGCAAAGTGCTTTCCGTCTTACATTCCAAATGAATGCGCCTGGTAGAGGTTGCCACGAATCCCCATGGTTATCGTGCTCATGCAGTTGCGTTATTAAAGCATTACGCCCCTGATAAGAATTAGGCCACAACCGCAAGATATCATATATCAGATCATAACTTCAACTTGGACATCTCACACTCGTATGGTTCGGTAACTGGAAACAACTGTCAACATAGCGAACAGCGTCTTTTATGACAACTCATACTGTAGTATAATTGCATTTATAGGTTTACATGGTGACCCACCACTACTATACCAGCGTAGATTGAATGACACGCACGTAGCATTGCAGTTGCCATTCCGTCACCATCCAAGGTGCCAGGGATGCTTCGACCTCATTTCAACAGTCATGCCATAATCTTCCAGTCACACTATGCTTAGGCCGAGACTATTCTCTTTGACCAGGGAGTGCCCAGGGCTCCGACATCACATAAGACAGCCGGTCTTAAAATCCCACTTACTTGCATATTGGCTAATGACTGCCATGTCTGCAGATACGAACTCCTTTGCTCTGCTCCGATCAGACATAATTATTCCACAGTCAGAAGATGAATCTGGTTGGAAACAACATGCTCAGCAGGGATGTACCCCTTTCGATCTGGCAGTGTTGCTGCATCATCAAAAATGAATCCGCTAAGCCGAAGCTTATCCAATCGAGACGTGCCCCACTCGTACCCCGCATAAGGTACTCGTGACTGAAAGTTCTGCAGATGCCCAGGGTAGGTGTTGTGATGTATGCATGCGTGCGAGGCAAGTCATATACCCCTTTGCTTGGCTAATCTGAGGTTACATAGACACTGCTAGAGGAGAACCCCTAACATCACCCCCTTCTCTAGAATTGGTGACCCAATGATTGCTCCGTCTTAAGAAGTGAATCTGCTACCCTCAAGGGGTGAACACGATTGCAACAGGCCGCTATATTCCCCTGGACTTTATAATTTTGCCAGCACAGCCTGTGCACAACACGAGTGTGCTTCCCTTTATTTCCATTTATAATTTGCCAACTGCATATCGTTTATCCTTCGTCAACATCATATCATTTATCGTTCGTCAACATCATATCGTTTATCGTTCATCAACATCGTATCGTTTATCGTTCGTCAACATCCTATCATTTTTTGTCTTTGTGTTGTTACAGAATAGTTGCCATACTCTGTAATAGGTTTCCTTCTCTTCTTGTCCGACTCTTAGACTACGAGACCCGTAACAGTCCGTATAATCCCGAAGCTGGATTTCAAAACTGAATTTCTGTTGGCCAATTCGTGCGGGGTTCGTATCCGTAGTTGGCGTAAAAGGGGGATATCTTCGTTGCCGAATGCTTGGAGTTGTTGAACACGTATTTCGCCATTGCCAACATAACCGCCCAATCATTCTGCTCGTAATTGCAATAAGAACGCAAATAACTCTCGATCACTTGGTTGATACTTTCCGTCTGACCATCCGACTGTGGGTGATACGGGGTGCTCATACTTTTCTTAATTCCCAAATTGTTGTATAAGTCAGTAAAGAATTGTCCCGTAAAAGTGCCATCTCGATCCGAAACCACGTCCTCTGGAAACCCATGATATTTCCAATCGTTATCTATATAGGCCCGAGCCACTGTTGGGGTATCTTGCGTTTTGATTGGAATGCAGTGCACCATCTGCGTAAAGCAGTCCACCACTACCAATATCATCGTAGCTCCTTCCGATTCTGGCAAATTCATTATAAAGTGGGTACTAATGTGCGTCCATAGTTTGCATGCCATCTCCAATGGATGTAACAATCCGTACTTAGCATGATGAGAAGCCTTCGTCCGTTGGCAGTTATCGCACTCATTGCAATACTTCCTAACATCTGCCTCCATATTAGGCCGGTAAAAATTCCTTGTGAGTGGTTCCAAAGTTCGCTCTCGCCCGAAATGTGCTGCTACCTTCGAGTTGTGTTCTGAATCCATGATTCGTTTCCTTAATCATTTTGGCTGCATATATCCTATTTTTCCAGCTCAGTATATCTTCCTTAATCTTATAATGTTCATCGATCCTTCCTCCAGTACTAAGCTGTCTGCACATTGTGAGACAATCCTCATTGAGCATCGCCTTCTCCTTAATCCGTTCCTTAGCTTCCACCAATAATTGCTTCATCTCAATAGCACCGATAATGATCCTTTCATGATCATCATCATCCAATTCCATGGCACCTACTTCTAGCCATTGTTCTTTCCGTAACATGGTTTGTGGTCTGGCCGCTGTTGTATCCCCTTCTCTAGAGGTGAACGCCGGGCACCTTGATAATGTATCCACCTTCTGATTTGCAGATTCTTTGCGATATCACAAGTCGAAAGAATAAGATAGAAGTTCTTCTGCCCATCTTGCTTGTCTTCTGTTTAAAGAAACAGCTGTTTTAAAGTAAGTAAGATTTTGATGATAGGAATATACAATTGTTGTATGCTTGGCTCCCTGCAGAAAATACCTCCTCTTCCGCAATGAAAGACCTATCGCAAGCATTTCCTTCTTCAAGACATCGTAAGTGAGCTCCGCTTGCGTAAGTTTCCTGGATATAAAATTGAACGGATGTAACTTTCCATCCCTGAACTTCTGAGAAAGTATTCCTGCTATAGCAAAATCGGAAGCGTCTGTTTCAACTAAAGCTGGTCGATTAGGATCATAATGCCTTAATATAGGTGTTTTTCCGGATGTAAAAAGAATCGTAATCTTTAAAAACGTGGCTTCCTGAGCTTCTCCCCAGTGTATATCTTTCGTTTTTCCTCGTAGTAAATCTGTAATTGGTGCCATGTATGCTGCATAAGAAGAAACAAATCTTTGACAAAATTTCCATAAGCCCAACAATTGCTGCACTTTCTTAACCGTGGTAGGTCGAGGCCAGTTGATGATTGCTCTGGCCTTTTCGGGGTCCATTCTCAATCCCGAACCACTAACCATGAATCCAAGAAATGGTACCTCCTTTGCGTCAAATATGCATTTGTCGATTTCAGCGCACATATGGTTATCCATAAGCAGCTGAAATACTTGTGATACTTGTTGATGATGTTTTTCGAGCAATCCCTTTGTAGCTATTTGAATATCATCGACGTAAACCACAACTACCATTCCTCCATCATCATCGATAGCCAACTTGATAATGATTACCAATTCCATTCCTAACAAGGGCTGTAATATTCGATTCATGTTGCGTTGAAAAGTTGCAGGTGCATTGGTTAATCCAAAAGGCATAACCATATACTCGTGTAATCCAAACTTGGTTCTAAAAGCAGTAAACTTTTCGTAACCCTTGGCCATGTGCATAAGATGAAACCCTGCCTTCAAGTCGATTTTTGTAATACAGTCACAGTCTCTCATCTTCATGGATAACTCATCCATTATTGTTAATGGGGTTGTATCCTTTTTTGTATGATCATTAAGATGTCAATAATCCACGCATAACCAAAGGCCCTTTCCGCGTTGTTTTGGTACTAAAAGCATATGACTTCTGACTGCACTGCTGGATGGTCGAATCCTCATCTCTCTGATCATCTTTTGCAAATATTCGACAAGTATTCATTCTTCCTTATGAGGTAATTGGTAAATAGGACCCATTTGCAACTTTTCCTCTAAAGTAATAAGTTCAATGCGATGATCGCATCCTTGATGATCTGTTAATTTTTCGGCATGTTATGGATTGAATAACAGTAAAAACTTATGATACTGTTCAGGTAGTCGTTCCAGCATGGAAGGAGTAGATTGAACTAATGAGCCAATATGTATAGCATCTTTGTTTAATGCTACTCTTTTATCATAAGTAACTGAATACTCAGGATGTATTTTGTCATGACCGTAGCATGATGAACCGCACTGAGGAAAATGTAAATGCGAAGTAGTTGATCCTCTTGCTTTATGTTTTTCAAGATACCACGCTGCTATAAAACAATCGTAGTCCGACGACGTCTTTATGACGTCAAAAGTGTGACCTTCTTCATCATACTACCGATGATTTCCAAAGGACAAACACAATGGAACTGTATAAAGTCCTTTGGTAATAATTTCTCAACCCGTAGAATCGTTCGATTGGACTTTCCTCGTTCTTCGAACCACAGGTATTTTAAAAGCTTTTGCTGCTTCTGGTGAAATAACAACGCTAGTACTGCTGAGGTCTAGCATGCAAGGTGGAGGGTAATATTTGTTGTCGTAATCGATGAAAAACTTGTATATAGGTCGTTTCCCTATCTGCGTAGGTGATATTTTTGTGATTTTTTGTGTTTTTCTGGCAGGCAGGTAATACACAAAATCGTGGGACGTATTACTACATTTGACTTGACGGTCGAGCTGATTGTTTCCTTTTTGTTTCGACATCGCTATCCTTTCGACAATAGTGTAACCACAACGGGTTATTCGAGATAATATCTGCTGTATGTAGTTATATAGTTATGCGTAAATGTATCCCCTTACTGACCAACAGTTTCAACCTTCCGGTCCTCCTCAGATGGGAAAAATAACAAAGGGAAAGAGGTTTTCCAATTGTAGATTGGTATGTTATAACATTTATTTTCGACCGATACACTAAATGTGGCTTATTCGGTATCTGCACCATACTCGTCCCACCAATTCCTTTCGGGGCTTACCGATGCCTGTTGTTCAGATTCGTGATCCGAAAACCTTTCCAGAAGCTCATCATCAAGTTGTTCTTCCTGATGATCCTCTTCACTAGATCCTTTGTCCGTCATTTCGGATTCCGAAACTTGTTGATCCTCATCACTGGATCCCTCGTCTGTCGCATACAAATCTATATCCGATTCTGAATCTTCCTCCTGATTATAAGCTCCTATCTTGAGCTGCTGATATTCCTTTGCTTTCGGAAATGGTGCAGTTCCGACTTCCTTCGTTGCCCATCTCAAACAGTCAATTGTTTTATGTGCTCCTTTTCTGTCTGCTGGCCAAGCGCATCTCTGCCATTCTCCGGCAGCTTTTCTTCAATGTGACTCGGACTTGTCAATCCCTTCCGTCAGTTCGGCACAAGTATTGTTGGACTTATTTTTTGTTTTGAATTGTGGATTAGACTCATTTTCTTGATGGCCCTGGAAACGTTTCTTAACGGTTTTTGTTTTATTCAATCGGGTTTCCTTTTTGAATCGAGGTTTCCTATTTACTTCCTTTCTCACATCAGAGATAGATTTCCTCAATTCGAAATGCATTTTGGCTTCATCTGATTTTTCTGCGGTTCGTCCCGCATTTGTAATAATAGAGATGATTTCATCATCTGTTTTCCCCGTAAGAACAACCGTATGCATTTGCTCCAGAATTTTATGTGGCAGTCTGTCGAGGATGATCTTTTTAAGTGCTGCACTGGAAACCATTGACTTATCGTTATACATTTGTATTTGGGTGAACATACCCCAAATACAACCATCGTATCGTATTTTTTCGAGTGAAGTGTACACTTCATCCTTCGCATCCTTATCCACCAATCGTAATTTAAGGGCCTGTATATACCCCGTAATCCTTTTAGGATGCTTTCCTCTGAGAGTCCCCTTAATCCATTGGATATGCCATGCAGCAGCATATCTATCCATCAAAGATCCAATCCAATCGATAGTTCTTTCGTCCTTTGGAAACTTCTCAGCTTGGTCTTGTATGAATACTTCTACCATAATCCACCAGGTATCAAAATCGTCTTCTGGTTTTCCTTCAAACCTCTTGGGTTCCTTAATCTTAATTGGCTTTGCATACTGCAGTTCCTGGATTCTTCGTTGCCTCCGACTAAGGCGATAGTTATTATTGTTATTATTATTGCCATGATCCGACGGTGGTTCTGATCCTGCGGGCGGAGGATCTCCTGCCCCTCCAGCTGCTCCACCGGCCGCTGCACTGGCCGCTGCACCGGCTGCTTCACCGGCTGGTCCACTGGCTGCTCCTCCGGCTGCTCCTCCGGCTGCTCCTCCGGCTGCTCCTCCGGCTGCTCCTCCGGCTGCTCCTCTGGCTGCTCCTCCAGCTGCTCCTCCGGCTGCTCCTTCAGCTGCTCCTCCGGCTGCTCCATCAGCTGCTCCTTCAGCTGCTCCATTGCTTCCAGCTCCTCCCCTGATTCTTCTAACCTGGTTACTTCACTTTCCGTATCTCTTAGGCTGGATGCATTGCTCCTGAAATATCTTTGTCTTTCCGGGTGAACCTTATTAGATGGTCCTGCCTGAGGTTTCGGATTACTGAAATTATACGAAGCGGATACCGAAACTTTGTGTCCTTCCATGCCAGTAGTTAACCCAGTATTCAACTCCCTTGACTGCGCAAGTGGATCTTCCATAACTGCTGCATGTTCTCTTAACTCCCTTTTACTCGGAATTCTTTTTAATGAGTTTTTTATAGAATCCAATACCTCATTAACCTTAACGATCTTTGAATTCATATCCTTCACAGATTGTTATATTCCGATATTGGTTCCAATAATGCTCAGGATCTGGCTATCGCAATTGGTGACTGTTTTGCTTATAGCTTCCAATTCACTTTTATGTGCTTCAAAGATTGAATTGGCTTCCTGGACAGTTTGATTATCCTGACCTTGCAGAACATTGATTCCAGACCGAACTTCCTGCAGGACTGCCTCTTGTAATTGCATCTGAGTCCCTACTCCTGCAACCTCAACATCAAGTCAATGTTTATTGGTTTGGATCCTGCTCCCAGGAATTTCAATATTGGCCCATACTGACTCAAATTCATCTCTGAGCATTTCTATTTCTTCATTGCAAGCTTGTACTATATGTACTACTTCCTGCGCGAGTTCCGATAACTGTCTTTGAATTAAGTTGGAGTTCGCATCGGGTATTTTGAGTTCCCCATGGCATTCCTCTGCCTCTCCTGGGAATTCTATTGCCTTCATCTGATGATGCTCTAGCCAGGACTGCTCTATCAGGCATTGATAATCTTGTACCCATGCCGGGATTTCCCTGGCTGCTGGAGATCGAGGCTTCTCTACCTGAGACCCGCTGGTTCCTAACGCTCCACCCTTCCATGTCAGCTTGCGCCTGATGGCCGCCATTTACCAAATGACTATAGTCTGGAGGGAGAATAAGTTAAGTTAACTCGAGTGTCAGTTTGTCCCTATGCAGACAATTCTCGAGACTGCAATGATTTATACAATGCCTTTGCAAAATATACGATCTTCTGCTGTTAATATTTCCCAAGAATTTATAAGCGTAACACTCCGACAGAAAGTTACACTTCAGGCAGATTACGGCAGGCCTTTGTTCCTTGATATTGTATAACTGGCAGCTGATGCATAAGCAGCTCTGTCTGCGACAATGCTGGCTGCATGTTCTCTGGCCCAAATATATGCAGGAGAAGTTGTCTTCGCACTTCTGGCACTCCGAACTCATAAATATGTATGAGTGTCGGTATATCAAGAACGACAAGGTGTAGTCTGGGGTCGTTCGAATATCGTATAAAATATGCTCCAATCTTTTTCAACTCTTGATAAAGATTAAGCAACTCTGGTGTTATGTAATCCTCAATCAGATACAGCGTAGAGTACTTAAAATATTATACTGTTATGGGGGTGCTTAATCCCAATAATCAATCCAACATTTATTAAATTAAGTACAACCGCCTATCAATTTGCTCTTTCTCTCCTCGTCTTATCCTAAGACTCAACCTCTTGCATCACTTGTCAAAGAGCGTCCCAAATCGAATTGCCGCCAGTGGCCGTCGCCCATATAGAGGAAGATTAAGCTTCCCCATCAAACAACCACTCTTCGGCCCACTCCTCGAATGGTAATGTGCCGGTATTCAGATATCTCAATACCAGGTAACTGATATTCTCTAGTTCGCAGAAACGAAAAACCACTTGGCAGCTGTGCGTTCAACGTGCTTCTTCCAACTGAAATAGAACATTTCTGTATAACTCGACAACTTGTTGCAGAGTGTATTCGGATTCTGTCAAGTGTTGACCAGACATACGTTGCCTGGTCTCAAAGATGTATGAGGGAAGATATGTTTAAAGGTTTTGTATAATACATAGAATTCTTAATAATATTTTAAGATCATCTTCGGTGTTCTGATTGTTGACTGTGGATTCTGCTTGAACTCCTCTTCTCATTGCTGGAGAAATGCCATCTATTTATAGTAATCTTCGAGGGCTTGTACACCCATACTTCGATGCTATGAGTGCAATCATAATGATACGCAATTACGTCAATGAGGTATTAAAGCTTTAGCGCTCCTGATAAGAATCAGGCCAACCATTGCGTTATTTCCGCGTCATCCATTGCCTGAGATGAAACTTGAACTTAGACATCTCACAATCCATTTGCATCAATAGTTTGAACATCTGCTGATCTTGGTCGGCAGTGCTTATCGCAAATTAATGCCTCACCTTCTAGGCTATTTGGCTTGCATCATAGGTTTAATCGGCAACCAACCGATAATATGACAACGTAGAACCTGACACGTCAGCTCAAATAGAATCCGAGTCTGATGTTGCAATGCATACTACCTTAAACCAATGAGCAGGGTTGCTTTTGGTCTTATATCGTCAGCTGATATCATAATTCCCTCAGTCACGTCATGCTTAGGCCGAGACTATTCACTTTGGCTGGCTAGTGCCCCAGTTCCTCTTACCGCCTGAGGCAATAAGCTGGAGATCCCTTGTTATCGCATATTGACTATTGACTGGTGTGTCGTTTATGGCAAGTCCTGCTAGTAACAGGAATAGTGAATGTGGTTGAAAACTATGTGCACGGCTAAAGCAAGCTTTCCCGCAAGGCGACATAGTTGCATCATCTGAATTGAATCCGCTTAGCGTACTTGTTCACTTAATCAATCGACACACGATTCTTATGTAACTCTTCTAAGAGCCATAAGACTGGGATACTTGTGCGCCATGAATAGGTGTTATGCATATCACGTGACTAGACCAAGAGTAACTCCGTGACATGTATTTATAAGACTAACACAAGTACCATTATTGCTGTTAAATGAGAACCCCTAACAACTTGGTATCCCTCAACGTAGTCCAGTGACTTCTAGCTGATTCAATCCTGTCTTGACGTTCACTGGATTCATCGCAAAAGTACTTCAACTTTCTATTCGGAAGTAGTGCCACTGCATCATACAGAGCAGGTCAGTGTTTCTGAGCGGCCAGGTGGGGCCACTCTTTGTGGCAGATTGTGCATGAGGGCTGGCCATGCAGACTTTTTCTTCACGGCGGGGTGGCCAGCATGCAGAATATGTTTGACCATGTATAAGTTCAATCGAAGAAGCATGAATATATTTTGTTTAAATGACACCCATTGCTGCTGTCTAAAGCCTTAAACTCAAAACACCACCAAAGTAAACTAAGCCATCATCCATTACAACTTCATAACCTTGACATTGGTTGAAACGACCTGCTTACAGGCTGTTTCTTGGTGTGCAGGTGGCTTTGCATGGCAGCCGGCCAGTACTCTTTTGCTTGTCAACTGGGGGGCATTTCTTGGCTGCCAGGCAGCTACAAACCCTGGCTGGGCCAGGCCTCCTTTATCGCTGGCTTTCAGAACAAAGGCCAGGGATTGCCTGGCTGAACTTGCATGCCACTAAAATGCCGGGCTGCTGGCCATGCAGCTTGGGAATACTGGAGTGCGCTGATTATCTACCCGACTATCGTACAAATTGAGAACCTACCAGGCAATGTTAATGGATGAGATAATATGGTAGCTGATACTGACTTGTCTGCATAGTTGTGCTATGCTTCTTCTAGATGAAAGAAGAGCTGATTCATTGCTGGAATAACATCAGCAACACATCAGTTTGGACAATTCGTTTGTGAGCTGAGCCCTTGAAGTCTAAGTGATTACTCTTTGAACGTGCTTAGTATAACCTGAATGACATGCACAACCTCTGAGTAATCCCTAAATAATTCATACGTGAAAATGAGCCCAGGATCTGACATATCGCCTGCAGAAGTATTCTGTGATTTGAATTTCTTTTTTGTTGATAATTGCTGATCGCAGTAAATACCTATTTATCCAACACAGTCCGGAAAACAAAGACACAATTAGCAAAAAATATTTTCCGCTGAGTGAAATGGCTAGGTCACGGTGGAAGTGGTCCTTCAGAGCAATCACAGACACCCTAGTGACATTTTACTCCCCGCCAGATGTCAATATCACGCTTCACGTTGCATTTGGCCCTCCGTTTACGGTTTCACTGTTTCTTCTCCCTCTGTCAGTCTCCTATTTGAGATAAACACTTTGGCCTTTATCGAACATTGGTGACATGTCGGCACGGGTTTATTGGGTATGCGCTTTAATCAGGAATGCGATGAGCTGGGTGATGTTAGGAAAATCTCTCCTTGCATTCCATTTATCTGCGGGGAAAATGCAATTCTCTCTTTACTAATTACACTCACCATTCCAAGTCACTCGATCAATGTGGGTAGTGATAATGCATCATCCATTCTTCCCATCTCCTGTCTGACTACTAGTAGTTATCTAAGGACATATGTATGTGGAGCTGACGATGTTTTACACCCTGAAAACGTGCAAAGCAACCGCTGCAGTTGCATTTCTCACTGGTACAAAGTTCCAGACGAAATCCAAGTTACCCAAGGTTTCAGGTATTGTGGAGAGCGCCAGGGCTAACCAGTACTCAACGAAAACACCATCCATGTGTAGGAGTTTGATTTTGAATTGTCATTGCAGTTGCCACGTGAGACGCCCATTCAGTGTGCCATAACACCACCCTGGGCATCGTGTTACCCACATCCAGTTGTTCCGTCGATCCTCTCCATACCAGCTCCGGCTTCCTGTGCATCGACACATAGGTGATATGGGTTCACCTTCTATACCGTGAACTTGAACCTGAATACCATGGTAAATACAGAACTCCATTGCCTGCAGTTGTTCATCTGAGATATATGTCTTGTTACGACACTTATAGTTGATAAACTCCAGCATGCCACTATATATTGCCACAAGGTGCATTGTGTCCTGCCGATTGACAAGTAATGCTCTGAAGTCTTCAATCATAGTGTCAGGTTGTTTTCCATCATGGCGGTTCTGGGTTGCCATGAATTTGGGCTACACACGTGATTGGGAGCTCCAGGGGGCAACAAGATCAGCACCATACGGGAAGCCATTGCGGGTGGCAGCGCTGCTCTCCCAATACCGAGCAAGGGCTTGGAGATTGAGCTCTCTGATTTTGAAGCCAAGAATGCGACATTGACAGCTGATTACTTGTGGCAGGTAGTTGAGATTGTGATTGGACGTGTTGCAACCATCATTGAGGTTCAGTTTATGTGCTGCTTCATTGCACTTTGCAGAATGCTGTTGCAAGTAGTGTTAGCAATGGTTCTGGACTGTCACTTCGGATCCGGGTTGGGGTCCAGACCGAACCATTGCAAATTGGCGGTCTGGGTTGGCAATACACCCGAACTGTCACTTTGGGTACAGTTCAAAAGAAATCTCCCAACCCGTCTGAATTGGGCGGGTTGTCAGCGGGTCGCCCAGCGGGTCCATCTATCGATTCAAATAAGACTCTTGTTTTTGGAGTTTGTTAATTGTATGTTATTAAAATGGCGTTTTCAACAACCAATACTGTGTTTTTGTATGCTTTGAAGCTTGCGATATAGATTAATTTGGCATTACTATTTTACCTTTGTTACACTGTATTTTTGCCAATAATGGCGGTCAATAATTCCATTATGAATGCGAAGATTAGCACCATGACTTGATTACCAAAAATGCAACAACTAAAACTGTTGACGCTCTGTTAACGCTCATTTTCAGGATGCGGCAGGGAGCATTTTGCTGTTGTTTTTGCCTGTAAAGGCTGCTAATATTTGATAAGTGGATGTATGCAACTAATCAGAACATAAATTTGCCAAGATGCAAAACTAAAAATTGGTGACGCTCTGTTGACGCTGATTCACAGAATGGGGCGATAACCGTGTGGCTGTCCCTGTTGCTAATACAAGTTACCAGTACATCGATTATACCTGACAGCAACGAAAGCACTTTTTGATTACCGTACTTACATTACCACAAATCGTTGACGCTCCGTTGACGCTCATTCTCAGAATGGGGCGATGAACGTGTTGCTGTCTCTTTTACCAATTAATGCTGCCAATACATCGGTTATTCCTAACGGTGACCAAAGCACTGTTTCATTACCGAACTTACATGACCACAAACCGTTGACACTCCGTTGACGCTCATTTTACTGTATTGTCCATTAAACATCTGCTGCCATCGACATTAGTTGTCATCATGATTTGACCTTATTCGAAGTCTTTCTGCCAGATTAAGACTTGGCCCTGTGGCAAAGCCGAGTGCAGTAACATTCTTGCACTGTTCGTTCACACAGGACTAAAATATATGTGTCTTGCCAAACGCTTCATTGCGCCTGCTATACATCTGTTGATCAACCGATATTTACAAGCTTCTGCTCACCATTCGCCCATAATATATCTCTAACGAAAACACTCAGTCAAGATACATAAAGAAGCTGGTGAAACATAGATGCCTTCTGTCCTAGATTCTCTTCACTCCCATTTTTCTTGTCGTTTCAATTGCATGGACCGTCACCAGTACCTTTTCAGCGTGTCTCTTTGACTTCGTTGTAGGCCAAATCAATCTGGGATCATTTGGCGTGGCGCTCACATCCCGCTGCTCTGGGGATTCCGAATCCTCAATGCTAATGTCTTGGTCAATATCAGATTCAACGTCCGCCGTGCAAATATCTTCACTGTCATTTGGATTATCTAAGTCCCCAATCCAGTTAAGCCAATCTTCAGTGTCCAAAATGCTTTCACTTGCACTACCCTCGTCAGTTTCGACTGAAAGACAGTTGATTCTCCGGATTTGGCGGACAGTTAAGATTTGAGTTCGTCCTCCAGGGAGGTCCTTTGCAGACAAAGGTGGTGGCATAGGAGATCTTTCTGACAATTTGAGTGCAGCCGCACCATCATGTTGAAAGAGTGACCAGGATGCGTTGACGATCTCTTTTGTATCGGAAATGTATCCCACGGCGGTCATCTCCTTGACATGAGCGCCAGATTCCTTCTGTGTAGAACGTAGGTTTTGGCTGCCCTGCCACATCTCCAAAAAGTGTTGAACCTTGGCCATTCTGTGCAGTGTCCTTTCCACCTCCTCTTTCTTCATTTCCAAGTTGTTTTCTCCGTTGGCGTTATCCAATTCTGGATCAGTGCCTGCCAAAATCTCGTTATTGGCTCGAGCGAACAGCCTTACAACGACCTTTTAGCGAAAGATCTCGCCTGTGGTTTTTGACTGCCTTCAACAGATAACATCTCGGCCAAGGGAAAAACAGGCCTCCACTCCGACACCATGTGTTATGATAGAGAATATGGCGTGCGCCACATTGCAGAGATCGGTGTACTTTGAGTGCGTTTCCCCCTGTTGACGCTACGAGTCGGTTATGTCCGGTATCCAAAATGTACTGCTAAATTCCATTGGGTCGGAGTGGTAATCATTGAGATTTGGATTAAATTGCCCCGAGTTCTTTGGTGCTTCAGGCGGCAAATTCAAACAGAGCCTGGCGGCAGTCAGTAAGAAGGCAGGGTGATCGCTTCGTCTGGGTGCCGTCTCAGCCACATTGTAAGGCATTAAGTATTCTTCATCATTGCTGGACAAATCATATGAATGAAAGGATTATTGGCAGGATCATGATGCCATTACAGAGGAGATGTGATTGCTGCTCGGTAAGCTTTGGTGTTTATCGACGGGCACACATCGATGTTTGGCGCAGTATTCATTCTCCACATTCTTCAGAATGGCCTCTTGGTATTGGGTAGTATAAAATATCTCATCCTCAGGATTGATATCCATTCCCTTGTCGTACTTTCTAAATGATTGCAACTTCTGGAAAGGATCGAAGATATGTGCTGAAATCAAAAGCATGCCCATCGTTAGAGTCACTTCGGCGTAGTATTTGGACAGCTTCTGTTGAGCTAACTTCACTGTGAAGAACAAGTCTTCTTTCCATGGAGTTTTCTTCGTAGTCAAAGCTCGCATCACACCATCCATGTGATCAAACATATCATTTTACACTGTGATAAAATGATGCAATGTGAATGTATGCCTCTTCGACATCCACAGGGTCCAATATCGGAATGGCATCAATACTTGCATTACATACTTCACAATCATCCATTCATTTTGTATTGTGAACAGTGGTGGGTATTCGGTGTATTTTGGATTTGGAAGCCAATCACGTGTGAATTCCCTTAAGCGGTAGGCCAGCTTGAGTTAATCCAGTATAGAGTTCCAGCGTGTCTTCACATCCATAATCGGATGTACTGCAATATGGACTTTGGCTTTTTGACAGTCAATAAACTCATTTCGACGACCAGGTGTCAGCGGAATTAATACAGCAAGCATTCTCTGCTTTATAAAGGTCAGTTTCAGGAGTTTCAAAATATCATGAAATACGTACTTTCTCAATTTCTTTGCCAAACCAGGTCTCATGGCCGATACCTTATCGATTCTAGCATTGCGCTCTTTTTGAAGTCTTTGACTCTTCCCGATGTCTATGCTCTCAATCTCTCCAAATTGCTGATCGCTCTTATGGGCTTCCCAAGACTTGGTGTGGCCTTTTACACCGAGACTGCTCATGAATGCAACTAAAGCCAGCTGTATGACTTGCACCATGCACGGTATGTGGTTTCTCAATGCAGGCCACTCGATTCCAGAGGCCTCAAGTGTTGATTGCAGCTTGCGTGTCATCGAGTAATTTGAGGCAGCATTATCAGTCATAATACCGAGCAAACGCCTGTCGGTGAGGTCAACACGATCTAGCACATCCTTCGAATATTCAAGTAGCCTTGATCCAGTATGTTGGCCATTGACCTATCATCCTTAATTAGCTTTCGAAACGGGAAATGAACAGGCAATCAACCTCATCAAAACTGAGTTGAACTTCACACAATATCCCATTTCGATACATATAGTAAGCAATGACAGGTGTTATGGCCAATTTGTTCGTTGATGGCGATCCATACAAAGCTAAACTAACTCTGTTTCGTGACGGCAATTACTTCTTAATTGCATCCACTATCAATGCATATTCCCTACGGCAAATGTTGCTCAGGGTTGTAGCGGACGGCAGCACTGGATCCTTGCGTAACACCTCATATAACCGCCGTAGCTCGAGATTTGATATAGCATTCCATGGAATATGAGCCGAAACACATCCTAACATGCGGTATCGATTCCATGTGTCTTGGTAAAATTCGGAAGTGTCAAAGTCCTTTACTGCCAATTTGGAACACTTTGTCTGCCAATTCAATTAATATGGATCAAACTGGATGTCAAATCTGATTTTCCTCTGCAAACTTACTAATGTGATTCCTTGACTTCCTTGGCTCTTCATGATGGCTAAAGCTGTTTCATCAACTGTCATACGAGTCAATTTAGTACCTTCTGTCTCTGTTAATTCGTTTAACTTTGCGATGTGAGCTTTTGCAAGCAAGTGTTTCCCGATTGAACTGGTCCCATGTTCTGATTGATGGTGAAGAACTTGATGACAACTGATACGTATGATGCCAGGGCTGCCGGTCGCTTCAATTCCACAGTGTAAACAGCATCACCACCACAGCGCATGTCTAGAATTATTCCAAGCAATTGGCCGCTTCGTGTCTTCATTCATTGAAGCCCAACAAGCATCGAAAATGATTTGCAATGTAAGGTCGCTCAAATCACGAATAAAGACATGTTTATTTTTGGAAGATATCATAACCTCGAGTAAAGAGGTATTCAAAGATTGCGAATCTGACATGGCGGTAAGATTAAGAACGCTGGTTGATCCGACTCGAAAGGTTGGCGAAAGTAATGATACTGTAAAGCAGACTACGAGTTCTTAAATATGGACTCTACAACTAGAAGCAAAAAAATCAGATCTGTAAGACATTGCATGCATATTTGTGAAGTTGAATACAAGGATAGTTTACAAAGACTGACTGCATAAAACTCGATTTAGGAACAGAACAATGTGGTTCATTGCTGCATAGCGTTCTGAGCCTTCCACAATACTGTTGATGCTGTGTGGGCGCTCATTGGTAGGAGGCGGACGCAATATCATCACTAGCACCTTTGCGATTAAAGTCTGCCGATAAGTTCATCTTGGGTTATCTGCATTCCATTGCCGTGAGATTATCCAAGATGCAAGATCAAAATTCGTTGACTCTCCGTTGCCGCTCATTTGGGGATATGGTTACGATCTTGTCGGAAGCATTTTTGCCTAGAAAGGTGGCTGATAGTTCGATTATGGGTCAATGTCACCGCACAACCCTTGCCTTTTCCAAGATGCAAGGGCTGAAGTCATTGATGCTCCATTGACGCTCATGTTTAGGACATAGTAGCAATGTTGTCACAACCATTTTCGCGTAAAATGCCGGCTGATAGTTCAATGATTGTTCAATGCCGCCACACAGCCCTTGTATTTTCCATAATGCAAGGCCAAAAGTTGTTGACTCTCCGGTGAAGCTCATGTTTAGGACATACTCCCGATGTTGTCACAACCATGAGTTGCCTAGAAAGGCGTGGGATAGTTCGATCATGAGTCAAGGATGCAGCGAAACCCTTTGCATTTTCAATGATGCAATGCCAAAAATCGTTGACGCTCCATTGAGGCTTATTTTCAGGAGGTAGTAGCGATATCGTCTGTAGTATTTTTGCCCATCAAGGCCACCAATATTATGATTATGGCTAAATGCTGTTTCACAGCCCAGTTATTATCCAGGATGTAAGACCAGAAATCGTTGACCCTCCTTTGACACTCATTTCTATGACGGGGCAATGTGCGTGTGGCTTGCCATTTTCCCTACTAAGCTGGCCAATGCTTCTTCTTTGGATGGATGCGACCATGCAGCCGGGTGATTGCTGAATCGATACGACTATTAATCGTTGACGCTCCATTGACGCTCATCTTTGAGCTTACCTTAGAGATCTACTAACAGTCATTGGGTGCTCAACAATTGTACAAAAAATGCATACAGCCTCTATTGGCAGCCAGTATACAGTTTCTATGTAATAGCATTTGAATCCAAGATCTTCGAGAAATCTTAGTTTCTGAGCCACCATTCTACATATAATTTACATGATTAATGACGTAGGGCCATCGCGTTTCAACGCTTTCGGCCGGCAATTTATGGCATAACACTCCATGCACTAGTTTTAGATATTTATAGCCTGACTTCCTCACCATTCCTTATCCAACTCATTCTCCTCGATATCCATGATGTACCATAAGCAGTTTTCAATTTCTCCACCATGTGCAGGAGGTCTGAGCGACGAGATATGTAGTTGGCTGCATGGATTAAAGCAGTCTGTCGGCTGTCATTTGTCTGCGTTTCGCATGTCCTTTGACTGCTCCTTCTATGAGTCGTATGGCATTACTGACTTAAACACTGTGAGTAAATTTTGTCTCAAATTTAGGTTTTGCTTTGACATTTGTCTGTAGTGTTAGCAACGGTTTCGGACCGTCACTTCCGGTCCGGGTCTGGGTCCAGACCGAACCGTTGCCATATTGGCGGTCCAGGTTGTCAATAAACCCGAACTGCCCACTCGGGTACGGTTCTATGGTAAACTCCCAACCCGTCTGAATTGCGCAGGTTATCAGCAGGTCTCCCAGCTGGTCCATCTATAGATTCATAATAGGCTCTTGAATTTGCAGTGTGTTAATAGTATCTTATCAAAATCACGTTTACAGCAACCAACAATGTGTTTTTGCTTGTTGAGCAGTTTGCAATATCAATTAATTTGGTATCTGTATTTCACCTTCGATATATGGTATTTTTGCCTAGCAAGGCAGTCGATAATATGGTGATACACGCGAAGATCTGTGCGATGCCTTGAGTACGGAATATGCAAGTCCTAAAACTCTTGATGCTCCGTTGACCCTCATTTTCAGGATGCCACAGCAAGCATGTCGCTGTTGTTTTTGCCAGTAAAGGCTGCCAATATCTCATAAATGGATGTCCGCAACCAATCAGAGCATAACTTACTCAAGATGCAAAGCTAAAAATCGTTGATGCTCCATTGATGCTCATTCCAAGAATGGGGCAGTGACCGTGTTGCTATTTTTTTTGCCAATAAAAGCGGCCAATACGTCAGTTATGCATAACAACGACCAAGTCACTGGTGAATTACCATAGTTACAACACCAAAAATCGTTCACCCTCCGTTGACGCTCATGCTAAAAATGAGGCGGTAACCGTGTTGCTATCTCTTTTGCCAATAAAAGCGGCCAATACGTCAGTTATCCATAACAAGGACCAAGTCACTGGTGAATAACCGTACTCACAAGACCACAAATCATTGACGCTCAGTTGACGCTCATGCTAAGAATGGGGCGGTGACCGTGTTGCTATCTCTTATGGCAATAAAAGCTGCGAATACGTCCGTTACGCATCACAACGACCATGTCAATGGTGAATTACCGGGCTTACAAGACCACAAATGTTTGACGCTCCGTTGACGCTCATTTCAATGTATTGTCCATTCAAAATCTGCTGCTGGTGATAATTGATTTAATCCTGATTTGACTTTATCGGTTGTCTTTCTGCTTGATTGAGACTCAGCCTGGTGGCAAAGCCAAATGGCGTAATCATGTTGCACTGTTCACTATCACATGACTAAGAATGATGTATCATGCCAAAAGATTCCTTGCGCCTGCTATACATCTATTTATGAACCGATATTCACAAGCTAATTCTTACCATTCGCCCATAATACATCTCTAACTGAAACTCTCGGTCAAGCTACATAAAGCTGGTGAACCATTGACACATTCTGTCCTACTTTTCCTTCCCTCCTTTATGTCTCCGCATTTCAACTGCATTGACCATCACTAACGCCTTTTCAGCCTGTTTCTTTAACTTCCGTGTCGGCCGAACTAATCCGGGCACATTTGGCGCGGTGCTTATGTCCTGCTGCTCTGGGCATTCGGGATCCTTGATGCCATTGGTGTGCTCTATATCGGCTCCATTGTCCGCTGCACAATCATCTTCACTGTCATTTGGATTATCCAAGTCGCCATTCCATTTAAGCCAATCATCGGGGTCCGAAATGCTTTCAGGTGCGCTCTCGTCGTCGCTTTCGACTGGATGACGGGTGATTCTCCGGATTCGGCGGACATTCAAGATTTGAGTTCTTCCCCCAGGGAGGTCCTTTGCAGACAAAGCTGGTGGCAAAGGTAATGTTTCTGAAAATTTAAATACTGCCGCACCATCATGTTGAAAGAGTGACCAGGATGCTTTGATGATCTCTTCCGTGTCCGAAATGTATCCTACAGCGGTCATCTGCTTGTTTTGAGCGCGGGATTGCTGCTGCATAGCACGTAGGTTTTGGCTGCCCTGCCACATCTCCAAAAAGTCGTGAACCTTGGCCATTCTGTGCAATTTGCTTTCATCCGCCTCATTCTTCATTTCCGAGTTGTTTTCTGGATTTGTGGTATCCAATTCCGGGTCAGTGCCTGCCAAAATCCCATTATTGGCTCGAGCAAACTGCCTTAAAACGACTTTTTCGCGAAGCGTCCTGCCTGTGGTTTTTGACTGCCTCCAGCCAATAACATCTCAGCCAAGGGAAAAACTAGCCTCCACTCTGACACCATGTGGTATGATAGAGAATCTGTCACGCACCACATTGGAGAGATTGGCGTACTTTGAGTGAGTTTCCTCCTGTTGGCGCCACCAATCGGTTATGTCCGGCATCCAAAATGTACTGCTAATCTGCATTGGGTCGGAGTGGAAAGCATTGAGATTTGGATTTATTTGGCCCCAGTTCTTTGGTGCTTCAGACGGCAAGTTCAAATAGAGCCTGGTGGCAGTCAATAAGTGGGCAGCGCGATCTCTTCGTCCGGGTGTTGTCTCAGCCACATTGTTAGGCGTTGAGTAGTCCTCATCATCACTGGAAGAATTATATCGATCAAAGAATGATTGATAGAACCCTGAAGCTATTTTAGAGGAAACGAGATTGCTGCTCGGTACGGTTTCGAGTTTATTGACCAGCACACGTCGATGTTTGGCGCAGTATTCGTTCTCCACATACTTCAGAAAGGCCCCTTGGTATCGTGTAGTGTAGGATGTCTCGTCCTCAGGATTAATATCCATTCCCTTGTCCCACTTGCTGAACAATCGCAACTTCCGGAAAGGATCGAGGATGTGTGCAGAAATATGAAGCACGCCCGTCGCTGGAGTCACTTCGGTGTAGTATTTGGAAAGCGTTTGTCGAGCTAACTTCACAGCGAAGAACAAGTCTTCCTTCCATTGAGTCTTATTCTTGGGCAAAGCTCGCATCACGCCATCCATGTAATCGAACATGTCATTGTACACTGTGATGATGCGATGCAATGTGACTGTATGCCTGTTCGACATCCAAAGGGTCGAATACTGAAATGGCCTCAATACTTTCATGACATACTTGACAATCGTCCATTCATGCTGAGGTACAAATAACGGCTGGTATTCACTATATTTTGGGTTTTGAAGCCACTCGTGTGTGAATTCCCGTAAATGGTAGGCACGCTTGAGCAACTCCAGTGTATAGTTTCAACGTGTCTTCACATCCATAATTGGGAGTACTGCAATGCAGACTTTGGCTTTTTGACAGTCAATAAACTCGTTTCGGCGACCAGGTGTTAGCGTAATTAATACAGCAAGCATTCGCTGCTATAAGACTGTCAGCTTCAGGACTTTCAAAATATCATGCAATACGTACTTTCTCAATTATCTTTGCTACACCTGGTCTCATGGCCGACCCCTGATTGATTCTAGCATTGCCCTCTTTTCAAAGTCTTTGACTTTTCCCAAGGTCTATGCTTTCATTCTCTCCAAATTGCTGATCGCGCTCATGGGCTTCCCAAGACTTGATGCGGCCTTTGACACCGAGACGACTCATGAATGCACATAAAGCCAGCTGTATGACGTGCACCATGCACGGTATGTGGTGCCTCAATGCCGGCCACTCGATTCCAGAGGCCTCAAGTGTTGATTGTAGCTCGCGTGTCATCGAGTAATTTGGGGAAGCATTATCCATTGTAATACCAAGCAAACAGCCCTCAGTAAGCTCAAAACGATCAAGCATGTCCTTCAAATGTACGGCTAGCCTAGCTCCAGTATGTTGGCCCTTGACCTGTTAAGCATAATTAGCTTTCAAAAAAGGAACAGAACAGGCGATCAACCTCATCGAAAGCGAGTTGAACTTCACGCAATACCCAATTTCGATCTATATAGTAAACAATGACCGATGTTATAGTCAATTTGTTCGTTGATGTCCATCCGTCCAAAGCTAAACTAACTTTATATCGTAATAGCAATTGCATCTTAATTGCATCCACAGTCAGTGCATATACGCTCCGGCAAATGTCACTAAGGGTCATAGTGGACAGTAGGACTAGATCATCCCGTAATGCCTTATATGACCGTCGTAGCTCAAGATTTGATATCACGTTCCATGGAACATGTGCCGAAACACATCCTAATTTGAGGTAGTGATTCCATGTATCTTGGTGAAATCCAGATGTTTCAAAGTCCTTAGCTGCCAGTTTGGAACGTTTTGTCTATCATTCCGGTCAATATGGAACTCCCTGAATGTCGAATATAATTTGACTCAGCAAACTTACTGTTGTGATTCCTAGACTTCCTGGCCTCTTCAGGATGGCCAAAGCTGTTTCATCCACCGTCGAACTAATCAATTCAGTAACCTCTGACCCTGTTAATTCATTTAACTTCGCGATGTGAGCTTTAGCCAACAAGTGTTTCTCCATTGAGCTGGTCCCATATTCTGATGTATGGCGAAGAACTTGATGACAAATGATACATATGACGCCAGGGCTGCCGTTCTCCTCCATTCCACAGTGTAAATAGAATCGCCACGAAGGCGCATGTCTAGAAATATTCCGCGCAATAGGCCGCTTCGAGCCTACATTCATTGAAGCCCACCATGCATCGAAAATGATTTGCAACATAAGGTTGCTCAAAGCATGAATAAAGACACATTCGTTTTTGAATGGGATCATAACCTTCAGCAAAGAGGTGCTCAAAGATTGTGAATCCGACATGGTGGTAAAAATTAGAATGCTGGGTAATCGGATTCGAAAGACTGCCAAAAGTAACATTATAGTATTTCAGACTGCGGGTTCGTAATTGCTGACTACAGCTACAAGCAAAAAAATCACTCTTTTGACACTCATTTGTAGAGCATTGTGAAGATGTTGTTGAAAGCATTTTTGCCTAGACAGGCGGTCGCTAGTTCGATTATGGCTCAATCTCACCGCACAGGCTTTGAATTTTCCAAGAGGCAATGCCAAAAGTCGTTGACGCTCCGGTGACGCTCATTTTTAGGACATAGTAGCGATGTTGTCTCAACTACTTTCGCCTAGAAAGTTCGATTATGGCTTAATGTCTCAGCGCAACCCTTGCATTTGCGATGATGCAAAGCCAAAAATCGTTGACGCTCCGTTGACCCTCATTTTTAGGACATATTAGTGATGTTGTCGCAACAATTTTCACCTAGAAAGACGACCGACAGTACGATTATAGCATAATGTTGCCACTCAGCAAATTGATTTTCCAAGATGCATGGCCAAAAGTCGTTGACACTCCGTTGATGCTCATTTTTAGGACTTAGAAGCAATGTTGTTGCACCACGTTTTGCCTAGAAAGGTGGCTGATAGTGCGATTATGGAATAACGTTGCCGCACATCCCTTGCATTGTCTCTGATGCAAGGCCAAAAGTCGTTGACGCTCTGTTGACGCTCATTTTTAGGACACAGATGCAATGTTGTTGCAACACGTTTTGCCTAGAAAGGCGGCCGATAGTGTGATTATAGCTTAATATCATTGCGCAGCCCTCTGGATTTTGCATGATGCAATGCCAAAAATTGTTGATGCTTCATTGACGTTCCGTTGACGCTCATTTTCAGGATGTGGCAATGAGCATATCGTTTGCCTTTTTCGCTTTTATGCCGACCAATACGTTCACTTTGGAAAGATGTGACAATGCCGCCAATTGATTGCCGAATGTGTAAGACTGTACATTGTTGACACTCTGTTGACGCTCACTTTAATCACATCGAAACAGCCTTTGTGCACCCAATATTTGTACGCAATAATTCATATACACATGATTGGTGTCTAATATTACGTTTGTATGTATTATCGTTTCCATCCAGCAGTTTTGGTACCTCTCAGTTTCTGTTCAGTGGCTATCCACGCTATCTGAGTGAGAGATGACGTGGGCCTATCACATTCTCGCGCTTTCTGTTAGGGGTTCTCTCCTGATAGCGGTCATGATACATGTTTGAGGCAAGCAAGTACACGTGACTACCATCAATGGGATGGATACTATTAGTTCACGAAGCAAAACACCTTCTTGCGTAAGCCCGCAT